>Ga0208125_100024_pt1 | contig 249188 bp, 193 predicted proteins | sample LakWasM128_HOW14_2_FD_183938 | JGI IMG/M metagenome (GOLD analysis project Ga0208125, IMG submission 183938) | Freshwater sediment methanotrophic microbial communities from Lake Washington under simulated oxygen tension - Sediment Metagenome... | ecosystem: Environmental > Aquatic > Freshwater...
TCCTGTTCGATCAAGCCATCCTGAGTGAAGGCGGACAATTGGATGACCCGGCGGCCTTTGTGCATAAGCTGAACGGCTTATTGCAGGGCTTGTTGCACTAAGCATCTGAAAAACGGAAAAGGCTGGAGAATATCCAGCCTTTTTTATGGGTGATGGTTTTGCCGGGGCTGCATTGTGAGCATCATTACCCAGCGGCGAAGTAAAGTTTTAACTGTTCACATGTACATTGATTTAAAAAGTCTGGATAATTCCCAGCCTTCAATGCACTCATAAATTTTTATGGACTTCAAATTAATCAATACGGATGGCCATGCGCGGCGCGGCCAGCTTACGTTTGCCCGCGGCATCGTGGAAACGCCCATTTTTATGCCGGTCGGCACTTATGGGACGGTTAAATCGCTGACGCCCGATGAACTGACCGGTATCGGCGCGCAGATTATTCTGGGCAATACCTTTCATTTAATGCTGCGCCCCGGTATGGATGTGGTCAAGGCGCACGGCGATTTGCATGATTTTATGCATTGGGACAAGCCGATTTTGACCGATTCCGGCGGCTTCCAGGTATTCAGCCTGGGCGCGCTACGGAAAATCACCGAAAAAGGCGTGACTTTCAAATCGCCGATCAACGGCAGCTCTATTTTCATGGGGCCTGAAGAATCGATGCAGGTGCAGCGCGACTTGGGTTCGGATATCGTGATGATTTTCGATGAATGCACTCCGTATCCCGCGACGGTTCACGAAGCGGCCGATTCGATGCGCTTATCGTTGCGTTGGGCGGCGCGCAGCAAGGCGGCTCATGAGGGTAATGACTCGGCTTTATTCGGCATTGTACAGGGCGGGATGTATGAACATCTGCGTCAGGAGTCGATAGCCGGTCTGGTGGACATCGGTTTTGACGGTTACGCGATCGGCGGATTGTCGGTTGGCGAACCCAAAGAAGAAATGATGGCGACGCTGGATGTGGTGCATGGCAAAATGCCGGTCGATAAGCCGCGCTATTTAATGGGTGTGGGCACGCCGGAAGATTTGGTGGAGGCGGTCAGGCGCGGTATCGATATGTTCGATTGCGTGATGCCGACCCGTAATGCCCGTAACGGTCATTTATTTACCACCTTCGGCGTGGTAAAAATCAGGAACAGCCAGTATGAGTTCGATACCGGCCCTCTGGATGAATCCTGCGGCTGTTATACCTGCCGGAATTATTCGAGAGCCTATTTGCGCCATCTGGACAAATGCAAGGAAATGCTGGGTTCAAGGCTCAATACCATTCATAACCTTTATTATTACCTGAGCCTGATGCAGGGCTTGCGCGATGCGATTGAAAGGCAAGAACTGGATATTTTTGTCAAGCAATTTTACCAACAACGAGGAAAAGCCGTGCCGACTGTGGCATAATGGCGAACTTTTTTAATTACAACGCTTTTTTGTAATGACTCAGTGCCATTAAATACAATGGGACGCAGATGACGCAGATAAATCATGAAAAATCTTGGTTTAATCATAATTATCAGCGTTCCATTTTGGACTACTGGGTAGTAACACTTTTTTATAATAATAACCCCCGAGGATAATCATGAGTTTTTTTATTTCTGACGCTGTAGCTGCAGCTGCTCCCGCCTCCCAATCACCCGGCATTGAAGGCATGCTGTTTCCACTGGGTATACTGGTGTTTTTTTACTTTTTGTTTCTGCGTCCCCAATCCAAGCGCGCCAAAGAGAAGAAAGAAATGATTGCCGCCATGACTAAAGGCTCCGAAGTGGTCACTTCAGGTGGTATTTTGGGCAAGGTCGTTGATCTGGATGATAATTTCGTCAAGGTTGAAATCTGCGACAATACTTTTATTCAGGTACAGCGTCATAGTATTGAGAGCATGATGCCGAAAGGAACTTACAAAGCGATAACTAAGAAAGTCGCTAAAGTTTAATGCTGTGGGCGCGAGTCTATTCACGCTTTTAATCTACTGCGCGAATACCTTCGCGCCCACAACGTCTCTACGACATAGTTGAATTGTTGGAATAACACATGCAAAACCATTTCCCACTTTGGAAAAATTTATTGGTCCTGATTATTTTTGCGGTCGGGATTATTTATGCGTTGCCGAACTTATACGGCGACGATCCTTCTGTTCAGGTGTCATCGACACACCCTACCAAATTGGTGCAGGAGCAGGCAAATCAGATCGAGACTGTCATTAAGACGGCCGGATTTAATATAAAGGCATTTGAGTTTAAAGACGGCCATATTTTAGCCCGGTTTAACAGCGCCGACGATCAGCTGAAAGTGGCGGATTTGCTCAGGGATAAAATGAGCGACGATTATAACATCGCGTTAAATCTGGCGCCGACGACACCCGCTTGGCTAAGGTCTTTGGGGGCGGATGCCATGTATCTGGGTCTTGACTTGCGCGGCGGGGTGCATTTCCTGCTGGAAGTGGACATGGATGCTGCGGTCAAGCAAGCTGAAGATCGCTACAACGATGATGTGCGCTTGGCGTTAAGAAACGAAAAATTACGCTATCAATCGGTTTCCAAAGACGACGGCTTCATTAAGGTTAAGCTGAACTCGGCTGACGACAAACCGGCGCTGTTGAAGGTGCTGGGTAAAGATTTTCGCGCACTGGAGGTTACCGAACCCAAAGAGCAGGATCAAGTCTGGTTGAAGCTTTCCGAAAAAGAAGTGCGGGATATTAAGAAATTTGCCGTAGCGCAAAATATGACCACCTTGCGTAATCGCGTCAACGAATTAGGTGTTGCGGAGCCGGTGATTCAGCAGCAAGGTGAAAACCGTATCATGGTTCAGTTGCCCGGCGTACAGGATACCAACCGTGCCAAGGAAATTTTGGGCACAACGGCGACTCTGGAATACCGTCTGGTTGATGTGGAACACGATGTGCAAAAAGCGGTCGAAGGGCATGTTCCGGTCGGCAGTCGCTTGTATACCGAGCGTAACGGCAATCCTATCCTGTTGGATCGACGGGTTATCGTAACCGGGGATCAAATCGTCGATTCTTCTTCCGGCGTTGATCAGGATGGCAGACCTTCGGTCAATATTTCCCTGAACGGCGTCGGCGCAGCCAAAATGGGTAAATTGACTCAGGCTAATATTGGCAAGCCGATGGCGGTGGTGTTCATCGAATATAAAGTTGAAACCAAGCTGGTGAACGGCCAAAAAGTCCGTCATAAACAGAAGGTTGAAAAAGTCATCAACGTGGCGACTATTCAGGGCGTTTTCAGTCATCGCTTCCAGACTACCGGTTTAGACAGTCCTCAGGAAGCGCGTAACCTGTCGTTATTGTTAAGAGCCGGTGCGCTGGCAGCTCCCGTTGATATTGTCGAAGAGCGCACCGTGGGTCCAAGCTTAGGCCAGGATAATATCGATAAGGGCATGTTGTCTTTTATGGTGGGCTTTGCGTTGGTTGTGCTGTTTATGGCGGCTTATTACCGGCTGTTCGGCATGATCGCCAACTTTGCACTGGCGTTTAACGTAGTCATTGTTGTGGCGATTTTGTCGATGTTGCAGGCAACCTTAACCTTGCCGGGTATTGCCGGGATCATCCTGACCGTGGGTATGTCGGTTGACGCCAACGTGTTGATCTTCGAGCGGATTAAGGAAGAGCTCAAAAATGGCAACACGCCGCAGTCCGCTATATTTATCGGTTATGAGAAAGCCTTTGCCACCATTCTTGACTCCCACTTTACCAATCTTGTGGTGGCGGTGGTGTTGTTTGCTTACGGCACCGGTTCCGTTAAAGGTTTTGCGGTGACGCTGATTATCGGGATTTTGTCATCGATGTTTACGGCAATTACCGGTACGCGGATGGTTATTAACTGGATATACGGTAACCGCAGGGTTGAGAAACTATCTATTTAGTAAAGTGTCGGATGACACGCCTTGTGCTAAATCCGGCTTACATGACTTTTACATAGAAGATTAAACATGTTTAAAAAAGATATAAATTTTATAGGTAACCGAAACATAGCGCTGATGTTTTCCGCTGTGCTGACGATTCTTTCGATAGCGGCGATTGCTGTGCATGGTTTTCAGATGGGCATCGATTTCACCGGCGGCACCTTGATTGAGGTGGGCTATCAAAAACCAGCCGATTTAACCGTACTGCGTAACACCTTGGATACTGAAGGTTTTAGTGACGCCACGGTACAGAATTTCGGTACCACAAAAGACGTCCTGATTCGCCTGAAACCGCAAGAAGGGGTCAGTAGTGTCGAATTAAGTTCCAAGGTACTTGAGGCCATCAACAAGAATGCTGCAGAACCGGCCAGTGTGCGCCGTGTTGAATTTGTCGGCCCCCAAGTCGGCGATGACCTGGCTGAGGACGGTTTTTTGGCGCTTTTGTATTCAACAATTTGTATTTTGATTTACATCGCCTGGCGTTTTGAATGGAAGTTTTCGGTCGGTGCGATCATAGCGACGTTGCATGATGTCATTGTGACGCTGGGACTGTTCTCTATTTTAGGACTGGAGTTTGACCTGACGGTGTTGGCGGCGGTTCTTGCGCTGATCGGTTATTCGTTGAACGATACCATCGTGGTTTATGACCGTATCCGGGAAAATTTCCGGGCATTAAGAAATAAATCGACCGAAGAAATCATGAATATTTCGGTCAATGTCACCTTAAGCCGTACCATCATGACGTCGTTGACGGTGCTGCTGGTGCTGGTTTCGTTGTTCTTTTTGGGTGGGGAAGTGATACATAACTTTGCCATTGTGCTGCTGTTCGGCGTATTTTTCGGTACCTATTCCTCTATTTTTATCGCCAGCCCTGTGGCTTTGCTGTTGGGCCTCAGTCCAGAGGATTTGATGATCCCGGTAAAAGAAGGCGCAGAACTGGATAATAGGCCTTAACCGGATCAGGTATTTTTAAAATACAGCGGCTGATCAGGTATAATCAGCCGCTTAATAAATATTTATTCATAATTTGGAGTTTTAAAAAAATGGCGATAGAACGCACTTTTTCAATCATTAAACCTGACGCTGTAGCAAAAAACGTAATCGGCGAAATTTACAGCCGTTTTGAAAAGAACGATTTAAAAATCGTTGCTGCAAAAATGCTGCATTTGACTAAAGAACAAGCCGAAGGCTTTTACGCAGAACACAGCGAACGCGGTTTCTTTAATGATTTAGTGGCATTTATGATTTCGGGTCCTGTGATCATGCAAGTGCTGGAAGGTGAAAACGCGGTTCTTAAGCATCGCGACATCATGGGCGCTACCAACCCGAAAGAAGCGGCTGCCGGAACTATCCGCGCCGATTTCGCCAGCAGCATCGATGAGAATGCCGTACACGGCTCAGACGCTGTTGAAACCGCTCAAAGGGAAATTGCTTACTTTTTCTCAGACAATGAAATCTGTGCTAGAACCCGTTAATACAAAAACCATCAATTTGCTCGATTTCGACAGAAAAGGCCTTGCGGCCTTTTTTGTCGAGTTAGGCGAGAAGCCTTTTCGGGCGACGCAGTTGCTTAAATGGATCTATCAGGAAGGTGTCGAAGACTTCGACCTGATGACCAATTTGAGCAAGTCATTGCGTGCTTATTTAACTGAAAACTGTTATATAGCAACGCCTGAAATCGTGCTTGAAAAAGTCGCAACGGACGGTACCTGTAAATGGGTCATGCAAACCGGTTGCGGCAACCGGATAGAAACGGTGTTTATCCCTGAAGAGGGACGTGGCACTTTATGCGTTTCATCGCAGATCGGCTGTGCGTTGGCCTGTACTTTTTGTTCTACCGCCCAGCAAGGCTTTAATCGTAACTTGACCACGGCTGAAATCATCGGCCAGTTATTCGTTGCGCAAAAACGCTTGGGTCCGGAAAACAGAATTACCAATGTGGTGATGATGGGCATGGGCGAACCGCTGCTTAATTTCGACAATGTAGTCGCGGCCATGAACCTGATGATGGATGATTTTACCTTCGGGCTGTCCAAGCGCCGGGTGACCATCAGCACTTCGGGCGTAGTGCCGGCCATGTACCGCTTAACCCAGGTCTGCGATGTCAGTCTTGCGGTGTCGTTACATGCGGTAACCGATGAGCTACGGGATGAACTGGTCCCCATCAATAAAAAATATCCATTGAAGGAGCTAATGGAAGCATGCCGGGATAACGCAAAAATAGCGCCACGGCGCACCGTCACCTTTGAATATGTGATGCTCGATGGCATTAACGACTCGCTACAGGATGCGCGGGAGCTTGTTAAGCTGTTAAAAACGGTGCCGTCAAAAATCAATTTAATACCCTTTAACCCGTTTCCCAATTCTGCTTACCGCTGTTCCAGTAAAGAAGCGATTAATCGCTTTAAAACACTGTTAAACGACGCAGGCATAGTCACCACGGTCAGAAAGACGCGCGGCGAAGATATTGATGCCGCTTGCGGTCAGTTGGTAGGACAGGTTAAAGATAAAAGCCGCAGGCACTTGAAAATCCAACCGGCTGGTTCCGAACGTGCCGCGTGATTTATCAAAACTGATTAATCGGGTTGCGCTAGTGTTGTTGGTTACGGCTTTGGTTGCCTGTGGTTCAGCGAGCAGCACTAAAAGTAATAATTCCGAAGATGTGCATTTACAGCTGGGAGTGCGCTATCTAAGCATGAATAAGCTGGAATTGGCTAAGGAGAACTTGCTGCTGGCCTTGAAAAATAATTCAGATAATACACAGGCGCACAATGCCCTGGCTTTTTTGTATGAAAAATTAAATCAGCCCGACAAGGCCAAAGAGCATTATGAGACCGCCCTGGATTTGACGCCTGATGATTTGGGCGTGCAAAATAATTTCGGTCGTTTTCTCTGTGAACATGGAGAACTTGAAGAAGGCATGGAATTATTGTCTCAGGCCAGTTCAAATCCGTTAAACGACAGGCAGTGGTTAGCATTAACGAATGCCGGACGATGCGGACTGAGCATGGGGCAAAAACAGCAAGCCGAGAATTATTTCAGGCAAGCGTTGCAACTCAATAGCACGTATGCGGCGGCCTTATCGGAAATGCAAAAAATCGCTTACGAAAAAGGCGATTATTGGGCGGCAAAAGGCTTTTTGCAGCGTTATCTGGGCGTTGCAACCCATACACCTGAAACCTTATGGTTTGCAGCGCAAGCTGAGCGGGCATTGGGCAATAAAGAGCTTGCCAGGGAATATAAAAACTTATTACTGGAAAAATTTCCGCTTTCAAATGAAGCAAAAAAAATCGTAGCAGTTAAAGATTTTTAATTAATGGGCGAAGGGCAAAAAGCGAAGGGCAAAAAACACAGCTTTCGCCTTTTGTCCTTCGCCTTTCGTCTCTTTTGATATTTACCTGTTATTAATGAGAGGATTATTTAAATCCGTGGCATCCCTATTTAAATATGGCAAATAACATTCAAGCAATTCGAGGGATGCACGATGTGCTTCCCGAACAGACGCCGCTCTGGCAGTATGCGGAACTCTGCATCAGAGACGTACTCGGCGCTTATGGTTACAGTGAAATTCGGTTGCCGATTGTGGAAAAAACCGAACTTTTCAAACGTTCTATCGGCGAAGTAACCGACATCGTCGAAAAAGAAATGTATACGTTCGATGACCGGAACGGCGACTCCTTGACCTTGCGTCCGGAAGGCACGGCCGGTTGCCTTAGAGCCTGTCTGGAGCATGGCTTATTACATAACCAGGTGCATCGGTTATGGTATTACGGGCCGATGTATCGACATGAGCGGCCGCAAAAAGGCCGCTATCGCCAGTTTTTTCAGCTGGGTGTCGAAACATACGGCATGGCTGGCCCCGATATTGATGCGGAGTTGATCCTGATCATGGACCGGTTGTGGAAAAAACTGGGTATACGCGATAAGGTTCGCTTGCAGCTCAATTCTTTAGGCACTATGCCTGAGCGTACCGTTTACCGGGAAAGTCTGGTGAGCTATTTTCAAACCCGCCTGGATCAATTGGATGAAGACAGTTTGCGCAGGCTGGAGACCAATCCGCTACGGATACTGGATACCAAAAACCCGGCAATGCGGCACGTTGTCGCTAAAGCACCGGAATTGACGGACTATCTGGGCGATGAGAGTCGTCAGCATTTTAAGGCGATAACCACGATATTGGACGATCTGGGCATAGGCTACGAGATCAATTCCCGGTTAGTGCGCGGCCTCGATTATTACAGCAAGACCGTTTTCGAGTGGGTGACCGATGAACTGGGCTCGCAGGGCACCGTGTGTGCGGGCGGGCGTTATGACGGATTGATAGAACAGCTGGGCGGCAAACCCAATCACGCGGTCGGTTTTGCGATGGGCATGGAGCGCTTGTTGGCTTTGATGGAAACGCTGGATAATGTGCAGCTTGCAAGACCCGTTGATGTGTATATGATTCGGGTCGGTGAAACCGCAGAGCAAGAAGGCATGCGCTTTGCGGAGACCGTCAGGAATGAAATTCCCGGCTTGAAATTACAGGTCAATTGCGGCGGCGGCAGTTTTAAAAGTCAGTTTAAAAAAGCCGACAAAAGCGGTGCCGAATTTGCGATCATCCTGGGAGACGATGAAGTCAGCCGTGGCGAGGTCAGTGTCAAACCGCTACGCAATAATGAGCTGGAGCAGCAGAATATGTCTCAGCAGCAGGCGATTGAGTTTTTGATAGAACACCGATGACACGGGTTTAAAAGGCGAAAGGCAAAGGACGAAGGGCAAAAGAACGGCGCCTTTCGCCTTTCGCCTTTCGTCCTTCGCCTTTTTTTAAACATCAAACAAGAGAAAAACAAGTGGAAATGTACGATTCAGAAGAAGAACAGGTTGAAGCCTTAAAAAGATGGTGGAAAGAAAACTCAACCGCTACCATCGTGGGTTTGGTCATGGGTATTGTCATTATTCTGGGCTGGAATTACTGGCAGGATCATAAGAAAGCGCAGTCAGCGCAAGCTTCCGCAACTTATGATCAATTACTGAAAGCGTTGGACGACGACTCCAAGGATGGAGGAGGTAGAGCACCAACAGTAGGCGCTTTAGGCGACGCAGGAGCAGTTGCCGAGAATAAGAATGACAGCGTAGACAAGCTGGCCCAACGCATGCAGGAGCAATTTAAGGGCACCGAATATGCGGCATTCAGTGGATTATTCCAGGCCAAATTAAAGTCTCAGCAAGGCGATTTCGCCGCAGCAAAGCAGATTTTGAAGACTATTGCGGCAGAGCCGAATAAACAGTTAAGCAATATCGCCAAGATAAGACTGGTGCGCTTAATGTTGGCTACCGGTGAATATGAGCAGGGCTTGCAGGTCATTAACGAAGTGGATGCCAAAGCGGCGGCCAGTTACTCAGCCAATTATGATGAATTGGTAGGCGATTTGTACGTAGCTCTGGATCGTTTGGATGAGGCGCGCACGTCGTATCAAAATGCCTTGAGAAATGGACAGCCGTCACCGTTGTTACAGTTCAAAATTGATGACCTGACCGCTCAAGAAAAACTAGAAACTCAAAAATAATGAGTAACAATCCAACCTATATGAGTCAGGCGAAAGGCGAAAGGCGAAAGGCGAAAAAGCCTTTTGCCCTTTGCCTTTTGCCCTTTGCCTTTACCTTATTAACAGGCTGTGCGGCTGTTGATACGGTTGGCGAATCTATTTCCGGCATTACCGATTACTTTCGTGGCGGCGAAGACAATGCCGATCCACCGAGCGTTCTGGTTGAGTACCCCCCTGAAATCCAGCTTGAAGTGGTCTGGAAGGAATCGGTGGGGGTCGGCGCTGACGAGCAATCCTTAAAACTGATTCCGGTCATCGGCAGCGGAAAAATACTGGCGGCGGATCGGGAAGGATTGGTACAGGCCAGAAGCCTGACGACCGGTAATTTAATCTGGGAGGTTGAAACCGACGTTCATTTTTCCGGCGGGCCGGGTCTTGGCGCAGGCACCGTGATTTTGGGTTCCAGCGATGCCGAAGTCGTTGCCCTGGACATTGAAACCGGCGCGGTGCAGTGGAAATCCGCAGTATCCAGCGAAGTGCTTTCGGTGCCCGTTGTCGCCAATGGTGTTGTTATCGTCCGCACCACGGATGGCTCCGTGATCGCTCTTGACGAGAAGACCGGCGGCAAGCGCTGGAGTTATGAACGCACCGTACCGGCTTTAAGTATACGCGGAACCGGATCGCCGTTGATTGTTGAGGATAACGTCATCGGCGGCTACGATAACGGCAAATTAATGGCCTTGCGTTTGGCTGACGGCAAATATGTGTGGGAAACCAGCATTGCCATTCCCAAAGGGCGTTCTGAAATTGAACGGCTGGTCGATCTGGATGTCGATCCCATCGTGATTAACGGCGTAATTTATATTGCCAGCTATCAGGGCGGCATAGCGGCTATTTCGGAATTGGACGGCGATATATTGTGGCGTAATGAAACCATTTCATCGCATTCAGGCTTGAGTAACGACTCCCGGTATTTATACCTGACCGATTCGGAAAGTCATGTCATGCAGCTGGATCAGCGTAGCGGCGCGGCCTTGTGGAAGCAAAAGGATTTACATCAAAGAAGATTAACCGCTCCCGCCGCCTATGAAAATTATGTAGTGGCAGGGGATTTTGAAGGCTATGTGCATTGGCTGTCCAACACCGACGGCAGGCAACTGGGTCGCGTACAAGTGACCGAGAGTGCAATCGATGCCAAGCCTATCGTGGTAGATAATACCGTTTATGTTTATGCAAAAGACGGCACGCTTGCCGCTTTAAAAGTTAAATAAAAATATGTTACCTGTAATAGCCTTAGTAGGGCGACCCAATGTGGGCAAGTCCACATTATTCAATTATTTAACCCGAAGCCGCGATGCACTGGTTGCGGACTTTTCGGGACTGACCCGTGATCGGCAATACGGCCGGGTAAAGCTGGGCGACCGTCCCTGCCTGGTCGTCGATACCGGCGGTATAGCCGATGATGCGGAAGGTATAGAAAGTTTTGCCAGAAAACAGGTGCAGGTCGCGCTGGAAGAAGCGGACATCGTATTTTTCATGGTTGACGCGCGCGAAGGGCTGAGCGCGTCCGACAAAGTGATTGCCGATACCCTGAGAAAGTTGCAAAAGCCGGTCATATTGGTCACCAACAAGGTTGACGGTCTGGATGCCAGCACTGCCGCATCGGACTTTTACTCGCTGGCGTTGGGCGAGCCGGTGAAAATCGCCGCGTCCCATGGCAAGGGTATACCCGAATTACTGGAAAAAGTTAACCAGCTGTTGCCGCCGGATAAGGGGGAAGTCGAAGAGGCGCATAGCGGTATCGGCATCGCCGTGGTCGGACGGCCCAATGTCGGCAAATCGACGCTGGTCAACCGCCTGCTGGGTGAAGAACGGGTTATCGTATTCGATGAGCCGGGCACCACGCGCGACAGTATCTATATCCCTTTTGAACGCAACGGCAAGAAGTTCACCCTGATCGATACCGCCGGAATGCGCAGAAGATCGAAAATAGCCGAAACCATCGAGAAGTTCAGCGTCATTAAATCGTTGCAGGCAATTGAAAAAGCCAATGTCGTCATTTACTTGATTGACGCACGGGAAGGGATCACCGATCAGGATGCGCATTTATTAGGTCTGGTATTGGAAGCCGGAAGAGCCCTGATTATCGGCTTGAACAAATGGGACGGCATCAGCGCCGACCAGAAGGCAACCATTCATCGGCAACTCGACGTCAAACTGTCCTTTCTTGAGTTTGCCGAAAAACACCCAATTTCCGCATTGCATGGCAGCGGCGTCGGCAAAATGTTCGATGTCGTGCAGCAATTGTATGCAGCGGCAATGCTCGACATGTCTACGCCGGTTTTGACCCGTATCCTGAAAGAAGCCACCACCGCGCATCAACCGCCGATAGTGAATAGTCGTCGTGTTAAGCTGAAATACGCGCATCAGGGCGGCAGGAATCCGCCTATCGTGGTTATCCACGGAGTGCAAACCGACTCTCTGCCGGAGTCTTACAAACGTTACTTGATCAACTATTACCGCGACAAAATGGGTTTGGTCGGAACGCCGATCCGGTTAGTGTTCAAGTCGGCGGTCAATCCGTTTCACGGGCAAAAGAACAAGCTGACTGAGTGGCAGGTGAAAAAGAAGGAACGCTTGATGAAGCGGGTTAAGAGTAAGAAGAGGGATTAATAAGTAGGCGAAAGGTTGCTGCCGCCCACCCTGATTTGACTTAAGTAGGGCGTAGGCCGGAATAAGGCTACCCAAGCGTAGTGCGAGGTAGCGATTCCGGCGGATTATGCTGGTGTATTGCCGGAAACGCCTGTTTTCGCTGTCGCTCAAACCGGCTTATTCCGGCCTACGACTAAAGCTCTCTCGGCAACCGCTCCATGTGTTGTTCTACCTCCCGCATCCATGCAGTCGCCCAGAGGGGGGGATAAACACGGCCCAAGACTATCTAAGCCTGTCGACGCATGAATGTCTTAAGGCATGTTATTAAATCAACAACACAGGAAACAACCATGGCTACAATCACATTTCAAGGAAAACCCCTCAACACGTCCGGCGAATTGCCCGCGGTCGGCAGCGATGCACCGGCATTTTCCCTGACCAGTCGCGAGTTAGTGGACGTTACCCTGGCAACCTATGCCGGAAAAAGAAAAGTGCTGAATATCGTACCCAGCCTGGACACCCCAACCTGCGCCGCATCAACGCGCAAATTCAACCAGAAAGCCTCGCATCTGGACAATACCGTCGTGTTAGCCGTTTCAGCCGACCTGCCTTTTGCGCAAAGCCGTTTTTGCGAATCGGAAGACTTAACAGACGTCATCCCCTTGTCAACTTTCCGTTCCAGTTTCTCTAACGATTACGGTGTAACCATCGCCGATACCTTTCTGCGCGGTTTGACCGCCCGTGCCGTTGTCATTATCGATGAGCATGACAAAGTGATCTACACGCAATTGGTCGGTGAACTTGCTAATGAGCCGGATTATGAAAGCGCATTGGCGGTGTTGTAAAACTGCGGCATCGAAGGGTTTGAAAAAAGACGTTTATCTACATCACGTTACTTTAAATATGCCCTTGTTAAGTCATTGAGTCTAGTGTATAAAGTCAGCCGAAAGATAAGGGTTTGTTTTATATTTTACGGGCAAAAAAGGTCAGGTTACTTTCGCTGTATTAATTGTAACCTGGCCTTTTTTACGCGCAATGATAATAGTGTTAGCTCAACGCGCTGCTGGGAAATCAAGGTATAAATCCTCCCTCATCATTTTACGAACTGTCTGGTTATCGCTAGATATGCACTTTCCTGCATGTTGGCCGGTATGTCGCTATCAACTTCTTTCCAATAGCATGGGTGCTTATGGACACTATTCAGAATCTAATCGGAAACATCGAAAAGGTGATTATCGGTAAACGGTCGGTCGTCGAATTGGCGGTGGTTTCGTTGCTGTGCCGGGGGCATGTGTTGCTGGAGGATGTGCCGGGCACCGGCAAAACCATGCTGGCGCGCGCCCTGGCCCGTTCCGTGGCGATGGATTGCAAGCGCTTGCAATGCACCCCGGATTTGCTGCCCTCGGACGTGACCGGGGTGCCGGTGTTCAACCAGAAAAGCTGTGAATTCGAGTTCCGCCCCGGCCCTGTTTTTACCAATATCCTGTTGGTGGATGAGATCAACCGGGCTACGCCCCGCGCCCAGTCCGCTCTGTTGGAATGTATGGAGGAATTTCGCGTCAGCGTGGATGTTCAAACCTACGATTTGCCCAAAGTGTTCATGGTGCTGGCGACGCAGAATCCCATCGAGATGGCCGGCACTTATGTGCTGCCCGAAGCCCAGTTGGATCGTTTTTTCATGCGTCTGAGCGTGGGTTATCCCTCGGTGGAGGAGGAAACGCGCATGATCTACGCCCAAGCCGATTCCCATCCTATCGAGCATTTGCAAGCGGTGGTCAACGAGGCCGATCTGCTGGCTGCGAGAGAGGCGGTGCGGGCGGTGCATATGGATTCGTCGGTGGGCCAATACGTAGCCCGCATCAGCGCCGCCACTCGCCAGCACCCGCAGTTGCGATTGGGCGTCAGTCCGCGCGGCACCCTGGCGTTGACCCGCGCAGCCCAGGGCTTGGCCTTGTTGCGCAAACAAGCATACGTCACGCCGGATGCGGTCAAGGCTATGGCCGGGCCGGTATTGGAACACCGCCTGATTCTGCGGCCTCAGGCCGCAGCTCAAGGCCTGACAGCGCGGGAAGTGCTGGCCGAGGTGTTGGATCAGGTGCCGCCGCCGGTATGAACGCGGCAGTGGTTGTCTCACGGCGGCGCATCGCCATGCCGTTGGTGCTGGCGGGCATAACTCTGGTGGTCTATTTTTCGGCGCTGAACCGGAGCCAGCCGCTGATTTGGGGCGTCGCGGCCGTGCTGTCCGCGAGTCTGGTAATAGGCTTCGCTTGGCCGCACTGGTTGGTGGGCAGGCTGACCGTGCGGCGTAGCGGCCCGGACAAAGCGGCGGAAGGCAAGGTTATCAGCTTGGGTGTTACCGTGGAAAACCGGGGCTGGCTGCCTCGCTTTATGGTGGAGGTGGTGGATCGCCTGCCTTTCGTCGGCGCGGGCGAAGGACGCGCGCCGGGGGGCGTGTCGCTGGGCCTGATCGGGTACATTCCGGGCCTGGGTCGGCGCGGTTTTCAAGTGAGTCTGGTTTGCGAAAAACGCGGTCTGTACCAACTGGGGCCGGTGGGCCTTTCGACCAGCTTTCCGTTGGGGCTGGCTGAAGCGCGCCGCGGTGGGCAGGAGAGCTTGAGCACCCTGATCGTTTATCCAGAAATTTTCCCCATCGCCGCATGGCCTTTGCATGGCGCACCCAGTCTGATTCACCGGGGCGGACATTTCCTGCCCAGCGGAGCGGGTTTCGCCGAATTCCGGAGCTTGCGCGAGTATCGCCGGGGCGATAATCCCCGTCACGTTCACTGGCCCACCAGCGCTCGCCTCAACCAGTTGATGGTGAAGGAATACGAGCCTCTGGCCTCGCCTTGTTTGTATTTGGTTTTGGACTTGGCGGCTGACGCCAATGTCGGTCAGGGCAAGCATGCCACCCTGGAATACGCGGTAAAAATCGCCTCATCATTGGCGCGTCTGGCATGCGACAACAGCATGCCGGTGCGGCTGGCCGGACAAGGCAAGCTGGCTATCAATGTCAATGCGGGCCAAGGCGAAGCGCACTTCGGTGAAATCTTGGAGCTGCTGGCGGTCATCGACGCGGACGGCGAGACGCCTTATCACAAGATGCTGGATAAAGCGGCCGCTGATTGTCTGGTCGGTGAAACCGTGGTGACGTTTCTTGCCGAGCCGGCGGAGCGCGCGCTGGACACCCTGCAATCGTTGGCCCTGCTGCGCGCACGCGGCGCACATTTGTTGGCGGTTTGCTTTGAGCGGCCATCCTTTCTGGCGACTGACGGCGGGGTAGCGGTCACCGAGTCGCCATTGTTCGCCGGTCTGCTGGACTTGGGCGCGCAGGTGGTGCCGGTGCGCCGTGGCGACGACCTGATGCGCCTGTTCAATCCCTGATGAGTCCGTCGCTCACTTATACGCCCGCTTACCTGGGCCTATTCGCCAGCCTGCTGTTGGCGGTCTGTTGCAACGCCTATCTCGACATCGGCTACGGCGGCTTTGCCATCGAGACCTTGTTGTGGGGATTACTGTTCGGCCTGACCTTATGGTGCGGCTGGAGCCAGCAGGGTAAGGCCTCGGAGCAAAGCCACACCTGGCAGAAAGTGGTGATGTGGCTGGGTCTGTTTCTATTCGCGACTTTATTTTTGTATATGTGGGGGATGCCGCGGGCAGGTATCTATTTGCTGGTCTTTTTGCAGGCCTCCAACAACTGCGTCACCACCACCCGCCGCCAGTTATACCTCGGCCTGCTGGCGGCGCTGGTGATGGCGATCTTCGCTTCCTCCCACTACCGGGCCGACTGGACTATGTTGTTTTATCTGGTGCCGTTTGTGATCGCCGTAGTGTTCACGTTGGCGGCAGAGCAGATTAACCGCCGGGCCGAAGAAGTTCGCAGCCTCAGCCTGGAGCAAAAAATGCTCGGCGGGCAGGCGGCGGCCATCGCTTCGGCGACGTTGTCCATCCTGATTCTGGGGGCCGCATTTTACGTCATTACCCCGCAGACGAGCTGGACATATTTGAGTTCGAGCTACGGCCTGCCTGCGGCTATAGGTATCGTGCATGAAGGCGAACCGGAACAAGGTCAACAGGGCCGCAACTCCGGAACAGAGGGGAAAGGCTCGGGCGGTTCGGGCGGCGGCATGGGATCGGTCCGCAGCCAATGGCCCACTCCGGCGGAAATGCGTCAGGCCGCTCAGCGTAGAGGAATGCCCCATTGGCAGTCCGCCGCCATCGTGACCATGGCCGACGTTACCGAAGCGCTGCAACAGCAACTCGCGCCTATCAGGCAAGCCTTTGAGGATTGGTGGGAGGCGTTCAAAAAATGGCTGCAAAAACATTTCGGCCAGGTGATCGGCTCGCTGTTGCTATTGATGCTGCTGGCTCTGGCGAGCGGCCTGTTCTTCCTGCTGCGGGAAGCCAGGGCCGGTATTTGGCTGCGCACTCGTTTCGACTATTGGCGTTATGTTGTGTTCGGGCGTCACGAGCCTGGGCGCGAAGGCGTCCGGCAATTCTACGGTGCCGTGGAACGGCTGTTCGCGCTGCACGGCGAACCCCGTCCCGAAACCCGTAACACGCAGGAATACCTACGCCGTATGGGCTTGGTGCGCCCGGCGCTACGGCTTGAGCTGCTGGCAATCACCCTCCAGTTCGAGGACTCCCGCTATGGAGCTAAGCCGCCCGATCCTGAGCAGATCCAAGCTATGCGCGAGCGTTATCGCCGTGTTTACCGGGTGTTGAGTGAATAGTGGGGGGGAGTCCCAACATCGACGCATCAATCAGATCACGCCGGTTAACCCCTCAATCAGCAACCGTGAATACTGCTCAGAATCATAGTGATGGTTATTGCAATCGCTGTTGAGCAGTTCGGCCTTGACGATACCGCCATCGCCGAGAGATAAATCATCCAGCATGATATAGCGGATGCCGTTTTGCGTGCAATACGTCTGCATAATCCGGTTGAATTCCAGGGTTAACGCCGTTCTTTCCGCTTGCGATGCGGTGACTTCTCTTCTGGCGTTGGCAATATCGCCCCAGTCGTTGCCGTCCTGAATAGTGGGCAGCGGGGTGCTGATGCATACAACCTCAAAATTCCGGTTCAATTCAGACAGAAACCGGGAATAACTGGCGATGGCTTTGTCCATCATTGCTGCAACGGACTCCTGGTATTTTTGCGCCCGGTACCAAATGACGAAACCGGTATCGACTTCGCCCAGCATTACAATGACTTGCTTGGCGGAGGTTTGCCTGACGGCTTCCCTGAAGACGGGATAGGCTTGGGTTGTTGTATTGGGGTTTTCCAGTCCCGATGCCGTCGCGCCAATGACGGTGAGGATATTGAAGACCAGGTTTGGAAATTTTTCCTTGAACAATGGGTGATTGAAAATAGGGCTATGCGAATCGCCCAGAATTAATATTTCCTGCATTTTGGCCTCATCCAATTTTTGTTCAGTATTAAGTAGGGCGTGCCGCGCGCGCCTTAGTTGGCACACGGCACTGAAATCCTGATGCCATCCAGCCATGATGCCGTTTCCTCGGCAGAGCACCGGCCAGCGCGTGAGGTTAGACTGTAAAAAGGGTGGCATAACTTTAGAAGTCAGAAAATAAGTAATCTGGCTGCATTATACCCATCGATTGTTCAAAATTGACCATGGTTTGTGTTGTACGGTAAGGTATGATCATGATTGAAACCGAACGGGCGGGTGCCATTCTATATGGCTTTGTCATCAAAGTATTGAAGACAGCTCATGCTGTATTAGGTTCAGGCAAAGCAATCCAGGTATTGCAATGGGAAACGGGAGTTCACGCTTCGTCTCCACGCTATTCGTAAATCAAAACGTATTCAGAAAAAAGGAAAACTAATGAGAGTTCTATTGCTGTTTGCTTTATCCATGGTATCCGTACAGGCCACAGCCGCCATCACTTTGCCGGTTAAAGAAATTACCGCTGGCGTGTACGTGCATTTTGGCAAACATCAATTTCCGGATAGCAAAAACCACGGCGAAATCGCCAATCTTGGTTTTATTGTCGGGCAAAAATGCGTGGCGGTCATCGATAGCGGCGGCAATCCCGAGCAGGGTTCAGCTTTAAAGCAAGCCGTTACCGAAACCACAAACACACCGATTTGCTATGTGATCAACACCCATGTTCATCCCGACCATATCAACGGCAACAGCGCTTTTAAAGCGGCTGGCGTTAAATTCGTCGGCCATCATAAATTAGCCGGAGCCATGGCGGCACGCGGTTCCTACTACTTGGACAAAGCCGCGGACCAATTAGGCGTCAAAATGAGCGCTGCCGATTTAATTCCCCCCGATATCGAAGTCAAAGACAGCTTGAAACTGGATTTGGGTGGGCGGACTTTGATCTTAAAAGCCCATCCTGCCGCGCATACCGATAACGATCTGAGCGTCTATGACGAAAAAACCAATACAATATGGCTGTCGGATTTATTGTTTACCGAGCACGTGCCAACGCTGGACGGCAGCTTAAAAGGCTGGCTTGCAGAAATCGACAAACTGGAAAAACAGTCTTTCCGTTATGTGATTCCGGGACATGGCGAATTAGTCACGGACTGGCCGCAGAGTATGCAGCCGCAAAAGCATTATTTAACCTTGTTGCTCACTGAAATTCGCGCTGCAATCAAAAAAGGCCGGCATTTGGAAGACGCAGTGCAAACCGTCGGTTATTCCGAGAAAAATACTTGGGCCTTGTTCGATGACTATCACCGCAAAAACGTCACCACTGCTTTTGCCGAATTGGAATGGGAAGATTAACCGGCTACAAAAAATAACGTAATTATTCAGCGCGAAGCACAACATCCCTCTCCAGCGGGAGAGGGTAGGGTGAGGGGAATCAATAAAGGTTTACTGTTTAATTCTCCTCTCCCCAGCCCTCTCCATCAGGAGAGGGGGCAAGCTTTCAGCGATTTTCGGGTTTTTCAATTTGCTGAATAGTTACAAAATAACCTGTATTAATTGTTAACACCCCGCACAGCTAAAACAAAATAGGAAAAGACCATGAAATACTCAAAACTCTTATCGGCAATCTTCATCACGGCATTATTACCGTTTGCCGCTATCGCTGCTGAAGATGAAAAAATTTGGAATAACGTTTTGAAGCCTGAATACTTTGCCCGGCAAGCGATTGAAGAATCCGATAACGTGATTGAACTGGAAGCGCCTGTACGCGCTGAAGACCCTGCTTTAGTGCCGTTTAAAATCGTCAGCAAAATCAAGCAAACCAAAGAACATTACATCAAAAGAATCCTGGTGTTAGTTGATAACAATCCTTTTCCATTCGTCGGCGATTTTGACTTTACCCCGGAAAGCGGCAAGGCCGACATTGCGATGCGGATACGCGTTAATAGCAACAGCAATATTCGCGCGATTGCCCAAACGAATGACGGCAAATTGACGATGACTAAAAAATTCGTCAAAGCCAGCGGCGGCTGTTCCGCTCCGATCGGCGCCAATTTAGATGAAGCCATGAAACGTTTAGGCAAAATGAAATTCAGATTGGATGGCGATGTCAAAGTCGGCGAGCCAACCTCAGTGCAGTTAATGATCAGCCATCCGAATATTACCGGCATGCAAATGGATCAAGTCACACGCTTTGTTAAAAAAGCGCATTTTGTTAAAGACATTAAAGTTTCGTTTAACGGCAAACCGGTTTTAACCGCGAAAACCGATATTGCCATCAGCACCGATCCTAATTTCAGGTTCTATTTCGTGCCGGACAAAGCAGGTGATTTAAAAGCCGAAGTGACCGATACCTCTTGCGAAACGCCAACCAAGAGAGACGTTTGCACTAAAGGCGATACTTATACTGAAACGTTTAAAATCCAGCCGTAGTTTTAAAAGCAAGTGTTAAACCCTGATTGAGACACGAGACATAGCCTGAGGATTACCAGGATAGGGGATTGACGGATGGGGTAGGTTGCTCGGTTCGAAGCGTACTTAGCTCCGGTAGCGCAAAAAACTTTAGGGGGCGGGGTGGTTGCAACCCCGCCCCGCTTAGAGGCGCGCACGGCACGCCTTGCAGTCATTAAAACGCAGACTTAATCCGCGTTAGCGTCCCGTCGATAAACAGATTTTTCAGTTCTTCCACCATCGCCGGATCGAACATGATGCCGGCATGTGATTCGATATGCGTTATAGCTTCTTCCATCGGCCAGGGTTCTTTATAGGGGCGTTTTGTCGTTAGTGCATCGAGGACGTCCACGATTTTTACAATACGCGCAGAGAGCGGAATATTATCGCCTCGTAAGCGGTGCGGATAGCCGGTGCCGTCATAATTTTCATGATGACCCGCGGAAATTTCCCGCGCCGTTTCATAAAACGGATTGTTGCCTAAAATACGTACCCCCGCCAGCGGGTGCTCTCGCATAATATCCCATTCCTCTTCGGTCAGTTTATCCGGCTTTTTCAAAATGGCATCGGGCGTGGCGAGTTTGCCGATGTCGTGCAACATGCTCATTAAGCCCATGTGCGCGGCTGTCTCGTTAGCAACGCCCATGGCGACGGCTAACGCTTCGGTGTAATGCTGTACGCGGTATAAATGGCTGGAGGTGTCCTGGTCTTTGCCCTCGGCCGCCAGACATAACATCACCACCGCGTCTTTGTAGGCGGTTTCCAATTGGTCGCGCGCCGTATCCAAATCGCGTTTTAAAACCAGCGACTCCAGCGCCCGCACCACGGTCAAGTTGAGCTCGGCCGGGTCCCACGGTTTGGTGACGTATTTGTAAATGTGAGCGTCATTGACGCAGGTCAGCAGCGATTCAACATCGGCATAACCGGTCAGTAAAATACGGATGGCGTCGGGCTGGATTTGTAACGCATGGCTTAATACCTGGTCGCCGCTGATATTGGGCATGCGTTGATCGCAAATAATCAAATCGACCGGGTGTACATTTAAAAACGCAATGCCTTCCTCGCCGCCATTGGCCGACAGCGTTTTGTAGCCTTTGCGAAAGCTGCGCGTTAACGTCGCCAGCACATCGGGATCATCATCAACCAGTAACAGCGTATGCATCTTTAAGCGTCCTTAATCAAGCGAAGTGGAATAGCAATAATAAAGCGGGTGCCGCGATTCAATTCGGATTCAACCGTGAGCATGCCTTGGTGTTTTTCAATAATGCCGTAAGAAATCGACAAGCCAAGCCCGGTGCCTTCGCCCACCTCTTTGGTGGTAAAGAAGGGGTCGAAGATTTTTTTCCTGACTTCATCAGGCATCCCGGTACCGGTGTCGGCGATGCTGACGACCGCTTGATCGTTCATCTTGGCGGTGGTGATGAAAATGCGGCCTTTATCGGGAATGGCCTGAATCGCATTGGCGAGAATATTCATAAAAACCTGGTTGAGTTCGCCGGCATAACATTCGACCATTTCATTGAGCGCGTAGTCTTTCTCGACGGTAATGCGATCCTTGTAATTGTGCTGCAGCATTTGCAGGGTCGAATCCAGGCCTTCTTCGAGCCGCACCGTTTTAATCTCGCCTTGATCGAGACGGGAAAAATTACGTAACGATAATACGATGTTGCGAATGCGATCCGCCGCCTGCTTTTGGCTGTTCAGCAATTTAGCCAGGTCGTCGGTGACAAAAGTGTAGTCAATCTGCGCCATGTGAGCGTTTAATTTTTGCGCCTCCGTTTCGTCCATACAACTTTGGGCGAATTCGACCGTGCCTTTAATATCGTCAATGTATTCCTCCAATGGCGGCATATTGGCGTAAATCGCACCGATGGGATTGTTGATTTCATGGGCGATACCGGCAACCAATTGGCCTAACGAAGCCATTTTTTCGGACTGTACCAATTGCGTTTGTGCGGATTGCAGCTTTAGCAGCGCATCCTGCAATTGCTGGGTGCGGTCGATGACTTGGCGTTCCAGGCTAAGATTCAAGTCTTCCAATTCTTTTTCCACTACTAAGAATTTGTGAAACAGCTCGCCTAACCGCGTCGTCATGCGGTTAAACGCATGGCCTAAATCGGCCACTTCATCGCGGCCCGAAACCGGCACTTTGATTGATAAATCGTTGGAATCTTCAATGGTGCGGATGGTGGCGGTCAATTTTTTGATCGGCGTAACCAGAAGACGACTGAGCAAGCTGACCAGAACAATCATCGGTACGCCGACCAAAGCGGCGGCAAGTAACAAATTTTTGGTCAATTCAAGCAACGGCTCCAGTGCGAGTTTTTTGGGCATGAACGCGGCAATTTGGAAACTGAAATCGCCGACCGATACCGATTTCGAAATCGAACCCAAATAGCTGATACCGTCAAAAATCCATAAGGGCCGCACCGAAAAGTCATCATTGATTTCGATTGTTTGCACACCGTTAGCGGTAAAAAGGTCTGCGCTGCCTTGGTTTCCTTCATGTGCTTTATGCAGCGCAAAGCTGCTGTCTTTCGGTGCGAGTAGTCGGCTAATATCCTCCCAGGAATGGGTCATGACTAAATAGCCCTGGGTTTTTAATTGCGGCGGTTTTAACGCCGTCACATGAGCGATGACGCTGCCGTTAATAAAAGGCACCTCATGTTTGAATACCAGCGCGTAATCCTGTTGCGTTTGCCATGCCGGTGGCAATTGGGTTTTTAACACATCGGGTTGCGTCGAAGCGATCAGCACGCCTGCCGCATTGAATACATAGAGATCGCCTTGTAACTGATAATATTGTTTAAGATTGATCAGCTCGGTGGTGATGCGTTTATCCAAATCATCCACCACCACATCCAGCATCACCGACGAGGCCCGCCAGGACAGTAAATTGGTGCGTTCGAATAGCAATACGTTACTGATTTCTGCGGCTTTATGGTCGGCAGTGTCGGTAAGATTACGCTCAATCTGCTGATTGATTTTTTCGCCGAATTGGTAGTACACCACCGCGCTCAAGGTCGTGGTTACCAATAACACGATCAAACTAAAAAACAGCGTTAAACGAACTGAAAGCGAAAAGCGAGACATGAATTTACTCGGCAGTTAGAAAATGTGGGCGAAAGGCGAAAGGCGAAAGGCGAAAGGTACAAGGTGGTTTTTTCGCCTTTTGCCCTTTGTCTTTCGTCTTTTTACCCGTGTATATTTTCATAAAGTAAGCACCTGCTTTATCCGGTTACTTACTTGAAAATTGTTGCAGGATTTTGATTTGCGGACTTTGCGGTTTCGTTTCGACATAACCGATCGCCCCTTTTATTCGTTCCACAAACAAAATAACAGCTTGCTCGGAATTTTGGGTGACCGGCGGAGTCTCGCCCTTGAACAGCATTTTATCCCAGTAACTGCCCAATTTGTCCGGCGTGCTGTCAAAAATTTCAGCGGTAAAACGGGTACGGGCATCGGCTTGTGGGGGCAGGTTAATCGGCATAATGTCGTCGCCGTTTTCCCAATGTTTTTTCTTGAGCAAATAAATCGCCGCAATATCCGCTTTATCGAGTTGCGTGGCAGGCAAATCTTTATTGGCAATGATGTATAAATCCGCCCACGCGATTGAAAATGGCATTAACGCGGCAGTCAGTCCTAAAACAATCAATCGTTTCATTAGAATAACACCGCAATCGAGCTGTAAAGTCCGGTTTGATTTTGAAAAATACTCCCTTGCGTTTGTTGCCATTCAAGCTTGAACGATAAGCGCGGTACCGGGCGATACACAATGCCGCCTAACGCGGTATCGGTAGCGGCCAGTTTGTTGGCAAATTCAAAATGTTCGTAGCGGCCGATCAGGTTGAAATGCTCGACCAACGGCACCGCCATTTGCACATAACCGCCCCAGTCATGATTGCGATAATGGAGCTGATCGGTATCAACCTGCGTGAACAGTAATTCGCTTTCCAGCTCAAACCACTTGTGCTGCCAATTGCCGTCTACGCTGATGGAATTGCGGATTTCATTGCTTTTTGCAACGTCGGCATGTTGAAAAGATACGCCCAGATAATAATCCAAATCTTCATGGGCAATCCATCGTGCGCCGGCGACGGTTTGATAATGGCGTTCATGTTCAGTTAGCGGTTTAGGATTAAATTCTTCGACCGGTTGCCAATAAACTTCGAGTGCGTGACCGGATAACGCATCGAAATCGTGGCGCGCGTTAATGCCTGTCACGTAGTTGGCGCGGGAATAGGATGACGTGACCGGGCGATTGGTCGTCCATACCAACGGTGCGGCGTGGACAATATTCCAATGATTGATCGGCGCCAGGAATTTACCGGCGCGTAAGGTGTCGTTTTCTGTGACGTGAATATCGTTATACAGCCGTTCAACGACCAGTTGTGCGCTATTGAATTGTGCGCCTTTGCCTTCTTCCCAAAGCGGAATTTTGTAGGCTTCGGCCTCCAAAAAGGGGTTGAGCCAGCGATTAAATTTGCCCGAGACGAACAAGCTTAAATCATCCAATTCAACGGCGGTGGGCGCGCGATTAGGCGAACTGGTCGCCAGTTTGGCATAGCCCGAAACGGTGACGGCATCCAGCCATGATGCTGACTTATCGGCATATAACGGCGGTGCGAAATAAATCATCGCTAAACTGAACGCACAGACAAGCGCGCGACGATTGGAATGTAGCAAAAACGACATAACGGTAAAATTCAGTAGATAAGTAGCATGGCGGTATTATACCTTCTAAAAACCTTATATTCTTCGTGGTGTTATGCCTTAAGTTGATTAAGCTTGATTTTCCGGGGCTCCCCAAAAGACTTTTTTATCCAACTCCATGCCTTGCTGCTACAATGCGCCCATCTTAAACTGCACAAGAACTCGAAAAATGGATGTAATCCAACGCATTGCCGAAGAATTAGCCGTTAACGTCAAACAAGTCAGCGCCGCTGTCAATTTGCTGGACGAGGGCGCAACCGTCCCGTTTATTTCCCGCTACCGCAAGGAAGTGACCGGCGGTTTGGACGATACGCAATTAAGGATGCTGGAAGAGCGTTTGGGCTATTTGCGCGAACTTAACGCGCGGCGCAAAACCATCCTGGACAGCATCCGTTCACAGGACAAGCTGACACCGGAATTGGAAAAAGCCATTAACGATGCCGACACCAAAACCCTGCTGGAAGATTTGTATTTACCCTACAAACCCAAACGTCGAACTAAAGCGCAGATTGCCCGCGAAGCGGGGCTTGAGCCGCTGGCCGATGCGTTACTGGATGATCGCAGTCTGATCCCAGACCAAATCGCCGAAGGTTTCATCAATGCGGAAAAAGGCGTACCCGATACCTCTGCCGCTCTGGATGGCGCACGGCAAATCATCATGGAGCGTATTTCCGAAGACGCCGAACTGTTGAGCGAACTGCGCGAACGCATCTGGCAAAAAGGCATTCTGCACGCCACCGTTGCGACCGGAAAAGAACAGGCGGCTGAAAAATTTAAGGATTATTTCGATTACGAAGAAGCCGTCAATAAAATCCCTTCGCACCGGGCTTTGGCCTTATTTAGGGGGCGCAATGAGGATTTGTTGAATCTAACGCTTAAACCCGGCGCTGACGATAAGGCGGAACACGATCTTTGCGCCCAGTTTGTCGCCCGACGCCTCAATATTACCGACAGCTCAAAACCGGCCGATGCCTGGCTGGCGGAAACCGCGCGTTTTGCCTGGAAAATCAAGCTGTATACCCGCATCGACCTGGATTTAAAACTCAGGCTGCGCGAAGCCGCAGAACTCGAAGCGATCCGGGTGTTCGCGAGCAATTTAAGAGACTTGCTGCTGGCCGCACCGGCCGGGCCAAAAGCGACGATGGGCCTGGATCCCGGCATCCGCACCGGCGTCAAGGTTGCGATCGTCGATCCGACCGGAAAGGTGCTGGGCACGGACACCATTTACCCGCACCCGCCGCGCAAGGATTGGGATGGAGCTATAGATACGCTGGCAAAACTGATCCAAAAGCATAAGGTCGATTTGGTCAGCATAGGCAACGGCACGGGCTCTCGGGAAACCGACCAGCTGGTCGCCGATGTGATGAAGCGGCACAGCGAACTGAAGTTTACCAAGATCACCGTGTCGGAAGCGGGCGCGTCGGTTTATTCGGCGTCCGAACTGGCGGCCAAGGAATTTCCCGAGCTGGACGTGTCCTTGCGCGGCGCGGTTTCCATCGCCAGACGCTTGCAGGACCCATTGGCGGAACTGGTCAAAATCGACCCTAAATCGATCGGCGTGGGCCAGTACCAGCATGACATCAATCAGGTTCAGCTAGCCAAAGGACTCGATACCGTGGTTGAGGATTGCGTAAATGCGGTCGGCGTTGACGTGAATACCGCATCGGTATCCCTGCTTAAACAGGTATCGGGCTTGTCGGCCAGCATCAGCGAAAACATCGTGGCTTTCCGCAACGAAAACGGCCCGTTTGCCAATCGCAAGCAATTGAAAAAAGTGCCCAGGTTGGGCGACAAGGCTTACGAACAAGCGGCGGGATTCCTTCGCATCATGAACGGCGACAATCCGCTGGATGCCTCTTCGGTTCATCCTGAAGCCTACCCCGTTGTTGAAGCCATTATTGCCGAAACCGGAAAATCCATCCGCGACCTGATCGGCCAGAGCCAGTTTTTACGCGGCTTGAATCCCGCCAATTACACCAATGAAAACTTCGGCTTGCCGACCGTGACCGACATCTTGCAGGAACTGGAAAAACCCGGACGCGATCCGAGACCGGAATTCAAAAGCGTGGAGTTCAAGGCGGGCATCGAGAAAATCACCGATCTCGAAGTCGGCATGAGGCTGGACGGCGTGGTCACCAACGTCGCCAACTTCGGCGCATTTGTCGACATCGGCGTACACCAGGACGGCTTGGTGCATATCTCCCATTTGTCCGATACCTTTGTCAAAGATCCCAGGGATGCCGTTAAAACCGGCGATATGGTCAAGGTGAAAGTACTGGAGGTCGATGTCGAGCGCAAACGCATTTCGTTATCGATGAAAACAAATCCAGAAGCGAGCGAGGCCAGACCCGAGCGAAACAATCAAAAGCAGGCGGCGCACAAGCCTAAACAGCAGGCTCCGGTGCAAGGCTCAATGGCTAGCGCCTTTGCCAAGGCGCGGATCAGTAAATAATTTTAGCTCTGCTATACTGACTTTCAGTATTAACACACCAAACAGGATTTGATATGCGTAAGTTGAGTCGTTTTTTTGTTTTTCTTTTATTCACCGGCCTGTTTACGGCATATACGCCTATGGCGCTGGCTGACATGCAGCAACAGGGTTATGGCAATACGACTTATACACCCTCTACTCAAGGGGGGGGATACCAACACCAGAGCTTTGGCAACAGCTATGGCAGCAAGGTTGGCAACAAGGCGCTGAATGCTTTTGCCAATCTGACCACCAGCGTACTGGAAATTCCCAAAAACATCATTAATACGTCCAATAAAAGCAACGTTTTTTATGGCGCTGTCGGGGGAGCATTTAAAGGTGTGGTTAACATGGCTGGACGCATGGGGGTGGGACTTGCCGATTTGCTTACCATACCGCTTCCTACCAAGCCTATCGCTCAGCCTTTATATATTTGGGATAATTTTGATGTGGACACTACTTACGGGCCGGTATTTCGTTTGGATCAATCCGAGGAAGAACCCGCGGTAGTTCAGGCGCCCAGTCCGAAACCTGTGGTTGCCGCGCCTGCTGTAGTAGCGCCCAGGCCAGAGGCGATTGATAATTCAAAGCAGTACAATCAGGAAACCAACCAGAAATTGGATGCGCTATTCAAAAAAGAAATGAAGAAATAACGCGCTGCTGTTTAAAGCGCAAAAGCCCGGAGGTGCAAACCTGCCGGGCTTTTTTGTGCGCAATTTTTTTTCAAAATCAGGTGACCCTAAAAACCGCACTTAGTCCACGAAAAGCACGAAAGACACGAAATAAATTATTATGTTGTATTAGCTTGTCTATTCACCCTTTGGGTGATGACTTGCAGTTTGGTATCTCTTTGAAAATTTTCGTGCTTTTCGTGTTTTTCGTGGATGAAATGATTTTTCTAGGGTGATGGTTGCGGCGCAAATTCCGGGTGCGCAACGCTAAGTTTGCTGCCCACTTCACCCAGGTAAAATACCAGAATTTTGACCGGCTCTTCACCTAGGTTGCGGCCATTGTGGAGTACGCCGACAGACTCGGGCAAAACGTCGCCCGGATGGAGGATTTTAACGTCGCCTGTGGCAAGCCTTAATTCCAGCTCACCTTCCATGATGTAGCCAAGCGATGGCACCGGGTGTTCGTGCCATCCGGTCTCGCCCTCCGGTGCAATTTCAACGATCAGGGCAGTGACTTCGCTTTGTCCTTTGGGATAGACGATGGGCTTTCCATCCCAACTGGTGGTCGTCTTGAGCCGCGGGGTCACCTTCAGGGCGGATACTGCAAGCGGCCAGCATAGCGTTACGAAGAATATAAACGGTGTTTTGACGTTCATTTGCAAAACCTTATCAAAATTCGATAGATCAATACTATCGATTACTTAACCCGGAGGCCAAATCATTTGTCGACCGCCCAGCAGGTGCAGGTGCAGGTGGTAAACTTCCTGACCGCCTTTCCTGTTGCAGTTAAACACGGTTCTATAGCCCGGTTCAGCGATGCCTTCCTGTTCAGCCAGCTTTGTCGCCGTCTGTAATATTTGGCCTGCCAGCGCGGCATCGTCCAAGTCATTCAAGGTTGCAATGTGGCGTTTGGGGATAATCAGGATATGTACCGGAGCCTGGGGATTAATGTCCCTGAACGCCAGAATATTTTCATCTTCAAAAACCACATCCGGCTTGATAGCACCGGCAACCATTTTGCAAAATAAACAATCAGTCATTATTCTTACCTTTTTTGCATGAGCGACCGGAAGGCCGCTATTATTAGTTTTAAGATATACGCTCCTTCTCCCTCAAAGTGCTTGATGAAGCGGCACAAGGATTATACTGCTCTGATAAGCGATAATCTTGCTCAGTCCCCGAGAATATTTGTATTGCAAGCCACTGATGTGTTCTCGCCGGTCGCCGCGTGAGGTGACATGGGTAAGAATTGTAGCAGGGTGGGTGAGGATAGTGTGATTTTGCAAGACCAGCGCCCCGGTCTTTGCGTTAGGGGGATACAAATCCAGTCCCGCTTGAAAGGCGGTGAGGGGGCGGCCGCAGAAATCCACTCGCCCCCTTTTTTGGTTTTAATACGCAGTCATGCCACGAAAATCAATATTGTCATTGCCGATTAACGAGCCTGCGCCTGAAGTAACATTAATCGATATTAATTTACCGTCGGCAGTTACACCATAGAGGCTATTATCATAAAATGCCATTCCGGTAAGTGAATTAAATCCGATGCTGGAGTTAAGGGGTTGCGCCTGGCCTGTGCTGGGATTAACTGTCATCAGTGAAACAGATGTTTGACCACTATTGGCGTTATAAGATGTCAGCGCGCCGAATAAGTTATCGTTGGCGTCGAATGCCATGCCGAAGCTTGGAATATTAGCACCGCCAGCGGGATTAGCTCCCAAAACACCAATTAACGTGTCGGCCCCTGTTGACTGATTGATCGTATAAAGACCGGTTCCACAGCCGGATGGGGTGGCAATGCAGTATATCGTTCCATTAGACGCGACTGCCAGTTTGGCGCCTTTGTCCTCAATTCCGAGGCTGCCCACGACATCACACGTACCCGTCTTCAGATCAATTGTCAGAAATTGATCTGAAGTTATAGCGTATAGCGTTTCCCCGTAGGCTGCTATATCTACCAAATCGAAATTGACAGTTAGCAAAGGAGATACACTCCCAGTAACATTATTCAGGGCGTATATAGTGCTATTTATGCCATTTCCACTTGTAGCATATAGACCCTTTTTTGAACTCATGAAGATCGGTGCGCCCAGCGTCACCACCCACGTGTCGACCACCTTATCGTTGTAAAGCTGGGTCTGCATCAGAGGGCCATTGCCAAAGCGGTCGCTGAACGGGATGGAATAAACCTGATTGCTTGTGGCATCGAAGATCTGCTGCGCATACGCGTTATAAAACGGATGCGACGGCTGCAACACGGAAGGGGACGGAATGATGCTTGAGTTCCACCAAGCCACGCTTGGCACATCCTTGTAGAGTTTCCCGTTGTAGGAGGCGTAAGTTCCGATGCCTCCTTCGTAGGTGACGCCGCTGCCTGGGAAGCCGCCCAATAATCCGGTGGTGATTTCGCCGATCGCCAAGCTCTGCGTGATGCCGTAGGCGGTGCCGGGCCCACTCCCGCCGTCTTTAGGCTTGGAGTCGACGAACAAACCGGCCGCAGCCATGTCCGTGGCGAGCTGCGCCCACACGCTGTTGAAGATGGTGGAGCCATTGCCGGACCCCAGCGGGTCCGCTTGCCCATAGATGGTATTGTTGAAAATCGAATCGGAAGTTTGGGTTCCGATCGTCGGCGAGATCGTCATCACGGCTCCGGTGTAGGTCGTCCCCGGAGTGGCCGACCCGCCAAATGGAATGAGCGTGGTCGTGATGGTTCCCTTGAGCGTGATCGTATTGTCCACGGCCACGGTGGCAATGAAATCGAACGCGTAATTGTAGTTTATATTCCCGGCCGCAGGATTCTGCTGTGTATTGAAGGCATTGCTATTCTGTATGGTTGTGCTCTGGTTCGCAGTAAACAGCGACTTGAGATAGGCATCGAACGTGGGATACGGATTGGAACCCGCGCCGTAGGAGGAGGGCCCGATATAGCGCAAAATATTTCCGCTGAAGATCGGCGTGGCCAAGGCGCTGCCTGCCGTCAAGGTTTGGAATTCACTCGCGAGCCGCTTCGTGCCCGCGGCCGTCCCTTTGTAATAGCCGCGGGTCTGGAGCAAGGTTCCCGAACTGCCGCCGTTGTAGCTTTGAATGCAGATCGGGGCGGCGAAATAGTTGATGTTGGTGAGATTGCCCTGTCCGTTGGTGGCTCCTGCGACGTAGTCGATTTCGAACGGCTGGTAGGCTTTTAGGTAATTCGCGCCGCCGCTGCCAATGTAACTCGGCTGCGCATTCCCCGAAAGGTCCCCGTTCATCACGAAACCATTGTATGCCTCGGTGGCCGCGTAGGAAACGAATACGACCGGCCCCTCGGCATTGGCGATGCTTAAACCACTCGCGCCGATCGTCGCCAGATTGAGGGATTGCGTCATCATGTCTCCGGTGTTAACTCGCCCGACGGACGTTCCGCTTCCGTAAGTCGCAATCAAGCTCTGGCTGGGATCTTGAAACGTAATGGACACCTGTTCGTCCGGGAGGCCCGTGTTATTGACGAACAACATGGTTAATTGCGGATTGGTCGCCGCTGTGGTGGTTTTGTTCTGGGACATTTCTACTCCTTTTGGAATACTTCTACTTAAAATGAGGTGAACCTCGGTTATGTGGGGAGGAGGCTACATGTTCGTTGCCTCCTCCCGGCTGGTTTCTATACAGTGGCCCTGGCTGTCACAAGTGTATGAGCGGATAGAAAATACAATGGAAGACACTTTTCTTTTTATTCATCTCCCAGATTATATCGAAACACCTCCTATTGCGGCTGTAACTGCCATGTGCCGCCAGATGCCGCTGGGGCGGCGCTCAAGCCCTGAATCTGGAAGGTTCCGGCGGTTGTGGAGGTGCCGGAAGTAGAGCTAGTGACGGACTGGGAACCGTTGAGTGCGGCGTTCACTCCGACGAGGATCACCTGAGAACCACTAGGAGGGACAGGAGCGCCGGTCGGGACCGTGATGGTGATTGGGCCAGCAGCAGTAGTGGCAGCAACAGTTGCGATCGGATGCGGCAACTCCCAATCCTTCCACGCACACACGGAATCATGCAAGGGATAGGTGAATCCTCCGTTGGGAGGATAGGCACCCCTGGCGTTTACTGGCGACCAGGGAGGTGTCGTGACGCAGCGATAGGTAAAATTCTCCGTCACATTGTCTACCACCCCCGAAAAACTTTGAAAGTTATAGGTGACTCGATCACCCAGAGGAGGTGGCGTTCCATCGGTCGGGGTCATGGGGCCGACCAATGCCGCGCCATCTTGCGGTGGCGGGGTGTTGCCGATGGCAAGGTTGGCTGCAACGGGTAGCCCATTGGGTTGTTGCAGAGGCGTGCCGTAGACGAGTGTGTATTGGTTATAGTTCTTGTACTCGGTTCGGTGAATGGGGTGCGGAACAATGCTCCAGACACCGCTGCCGGAGGTATAGGCTCCATTACCTGTCGAGTTTTTGAGCGAGAAAGTGTTAGCTCCGGTGTTTTTGACGGTCCACGTGCCGTTGGCGTTGGTATTTCCCCCCACCCCGGTGATCACGACCTCAGTCCCAGTGGGTGGCGCATTTGCGCTGGTGATGACGATGGGGCTGGTATTCGAGGCGCCTGTAATTGGCTTGGGCGCAGTCGGCACAGGAGGTGATGATACCCCGGCACTAGAAAAGTCTACGAGATAGGCCGCACAACCGATTTCGTTGCAACTAAACATATCGTTTTTTTGCGGTGTTCCGTCGCTGGCAAGGCAGGACGCATCCAGCGCGGCTTGCACGCTACGCTGATCGCTGAAATTCTTGATCCCCTGAATCTGTTTGACATATCCGCTGTATTTGTTTGCATTGCAGGTGCCGTAGGGCGCATAGCCGCTTTGCACCGGCGCATCTTCGATCATGTAGAAGTACAGCAGATTGTTCTTTGAGTCGTAGTAGAAAGTTTGATTCGTGATGAAGTTTGCTATATCAACTGGGGTTGGGTTTGCTTTGCCCATCAATGACTTGTATGGCTGTTCAAAGCTCGTCCAGTCAGTCGCCGGCTGTAAGGTCATTCCGTACGGATACCCCAAGTTTGTGTATGGCGCCGCATTATACGGCGACTGATTCTTGGCGCGATTGATGCAATCCGTCCAGTTGCCCCCCGTAAGGAAAGCGTTATCGCAGGAACTTCCTATAGGACGGACATAGCCGGGCGGCGACATCGCGCCAGTGTATAATTGTCCCCACTGCCGACGCGTACGATATACATTTATTTTCTGCCACTTCGTCGGATGTTTGAGGGTCTGGTAGACCGCGATGCGGTTGATGAAGAAGTCCCCGGCTTTTTTCACCGCCGGGTCTGTATAGCTGAACAGCAGCCTTTTCTCGAAGGCCGCGACGGACTGGGTGCCATGTTCTTGCCCGGTTTTTTTGTATACGGCGTAGCCCATTCGGTCCATCACAAAGGGTTCGTAGATAGGATTCCCCCCGCGGCCATAGAGAAACAGACTGGGATAGACCGTATCGCCGTAGGTCGGCATGTCACGCTTGATCTCCACTTTATGTCCAGCCGGATTGGGCGATTCGATGTTTAGCGTAGAGTACTTATGCGGACTCATCAGCGAGCTCGCGCGAAAATTATTGGGGCCACGTGAATGGGGTTCATCCACGGTAAAATCGGTGGCGTAGTAGTCCAGGTTGTTGAGCGAAGTCGGAACCACGTCGGTGACGCCACTGCTGGACGCAACTCCCAATCCCGTCAGTTGGCTGTCCTTGTCGAGGATCACGGTGGTTTTATCCCCATCGGAGAAGTTCCCCATATTGACGGCTTCCGTATAGACCTGATGCTTGAAATCCACGTTGTCCCAGATGCTGTTTTGAATGTACTGCGTGGGAGGAACGCTTTGGGCATTGGATTGTTGCCAGCCTGTCGCCGGGTCGCCGGCATAGCCCTGGTATTTGGCTGCTGAGGCGGCATTCTGAGCGGGTGTCACGCCGGAAGGGCTTGTCAGTTGTCCCATCATAAGGGCCGTCGTCGCCATTTTGCTAATATCGGCCACGGTAAGTAACCTAGCTGCCGGATCATTGGGATGAATGCCGGTGGGGTCGTAGCGGAAATTGACGAAACGGTTGTGCTCGATCCTGGCCGGGCCATCGTAATAAGTGTAGCCCTGAATGTTCATGTTGGGACTGGGATAGTTTCCCCAAACAATGACCTGTGGGTTCTGTGAATCCAGCGTCACATCGGTACATTCCGTTTGCCAGTTGAAACCAATATTTTTACATGCGGGATACCGCTCCACATTATTCCGGGTCATGCCGGCGATCACGTTTTCATGGGCCATACCCCAGAACCCCGGGATATTACCGTCAGGTCCGCCGCCACCGAGCAAGGTAAATCCCCTAAGATTAGTGGCAAACCGGTTGTTGTGCAGAGTGACAAAAATACCTCGGCCCCAAAACCCGCGAGAGCGCGAACGGGTCACCGTGTTGTCATTAAGCAAGAGCAGCGGGGCATGGTCGTTCGCCGTGCCGTTCATGGTGGGTTGGGGATTTGACGCGTTCACGTCATTGGGCTGGGTATCGATGCCGTGATAGCATCCATGGGCGCGGTTGCCGGTAAATTCCGGGTAGTTGTAGTTCTGGCCATTCTGGGCCAGCAGCCAATACCCACGGCCCTGAGCTTGGCATCCCGCCACCGAATTGTTGACGAAGGTATTGCCGAGGTTGGTGATCCAGAACCCCCCTGGAACGAACATATCCGGGCCAATACTGTAGGAGCCGCTGGCGTTGGCACCGGAAAAGGAGGTGTCCGGAATATTGTTGACGTTGTACCAGTTGGCCGTTTGCCTCCAAGTGCCGCCCGAAGAATAAGTCCCGCTGCCGACCGATTGGAGCGTGAAGGTGCTTGTGCCGGCATTCGCGTTCGCGACGACCCAGGTGCCGTTGGCGGCGGTGTTGCCATTCACGTTGGAGAGATGGTCACAGGTTTTCCATTGTCGGGAACTGTTCCGCTGCTACTGGTGATGACGATGGGACTGGCGTTCGAGGCATTCGACACCCCACCGATTTTAGAGGAGAAGCGGCCGGTTTTCTGCCTCCAGAGGGCCGCATTACTAGCCGTAAAGGCTCCGTTGCCGACTGACTGGAGCTGGAAGGCGCTGCCGGTGGCGTTCGTGGCAGTCCAGGTGCCGTTGGCACCCGAGAAGCCCTGGACTCCGGAGATGATCACTTGAGTGTTATTGGCGGGGATGGACGAGCTGGTGATGACGATGGGGCTGCCCGCCGCAACATTTGCAGCATTCGTGATCGGATTAGATGGTGGAGTGTGGAGAGCTTGTAAGTTATCGCCGTCCCAATACAGGCTGTCATTTTGTTGCGGGAAGGAATAAGTGGTACCGACCGCCATGGTGCCGGCGATATGGTTGCGTATGAACTGGTTGCCGGTGATGTTGGCGCCGTCTTCCAGGTACACGCCCTGTCCAACCGTGCGGACACAGGCATTGTTATAGAAGTTGGCGTTTGCCGTGCCATGCACCGTGTAACATTTATTGTAACTGTGATGGACGCTGACGTCCTGGACCAGGATGGTGGCGGGTGTCCAGATGCCGCTGTTGGTCACTCCCGTCACTACGCCGTCAGCAAGGGTGGGGGTTCCCAGAGCCCCCGTTCCTCCGCCTCCGGTAAATGTGACGGTTGGTGCCGAGGTATAGCTGCTGCCGCCGTTGGAGATGGTCACTCCCGTCACCGTCCCGCCGGCAATGGTGGCGGTTCCCTGAGCGCCCGTCCCTCCGCCTCCGGCAAATGTGACGGTTGGTGCCGAGGTATAACCGTTGCCGCCGGGTGTATAAGTTCCGTTGCTAGTAGAGCCAGTGAGCTCGAAGGTGTCAGCGTTGGCGTTCGTGACAGTCCAGGTGCCGTTGGCGGCGGTGTTGCCCTGTACCCCGGAGATGGTCACCTGAGAACCATTGGCGGGGATGGTCGAACTGCTGATGGCGCTGTTCGAGTCCGTGGCGCTCTTCGCAGCTCCCGTGATCTGATGTTGCGGCAAGTGGTGTAGATGGACCGGGTATCGCCCTACCTGGGCCTGTCCGAACTTTTCAATTTCCACTCCCACCAGTTGCAGTGTGGGCGAAGGCTTGCCGGTGGCGCTGACCATCGCGACCAGGTGCCCGCCGATAAAATTATTGGCATCACCGGGTGAACCGGCTACCGAGGTGAGTTTGATGTTGCGCGACAGCAGGGCCACTTCGGCCCGTTCGTCGATGCCGTAATTGCGCTCGCTGCCATCGTAGAAACTTCTCGCCTGGTTGCTCACGTCGATGGGATTTCCGCCTGCCGCGACGGTTTGCGTCGTTTCGGATGGGAAGAAGCCAGGTGTGGGGGTAAGCCCGCCATAGTGGTAATGCTTGAGCTTGTTGCAGAGCGTGAGTTGACTCACCTGCGGAGGTATCCCTGTGATCGTATACGGTGGCACTCCTTGGATAGCGGGGGAGGGAGAAACTCCCGGGTCCGGGTTGGGAAACGTATTATTGACCGCGCAAATCTGCACGATCTCCGTCTGGTGTGAAGAGAAGCTGGTCGAGGCGACGGAAATCCAATCCCCCTTTTGCCAATCGACATTGGTCGCCAAGGTCAAGGTGGTATCGGGCTCAGTGGTGGGCACGGGGGCGCTGACGTTTTCGCCATCGTTATAGCTGGCCGGGCCGGCTGGCACGACCAAATAGGTCCAGCTATTGGTGCCGCTTACCGTGTTGATGAAAGCGGGGCTGACGACAGGGTTATTACTTGTTCCGTCCGGCATTGCCGACAAACCTTTGTTCCCGTAAAGTGTTAACACGCCTCCGTCCATTACGGTGATATCGCGGGAGTTGGCATTGAGATCGCCGTGGGTGGGTGGCAGCGCCGCCGATGAATTGCCTGCCATCATGATCGTGATTTGACCTGCGACGGGAGTTGCTGCAGTACCGGCTTGCATCGTGCCAGTGTTTTGGATCAGAAAAGAGCTGGCATACAGGGCCATCGTATTGCCGGCTTCCGGATCCTGAATGGTCAGGGTGCCGCCTGATCCGATCACGACGGGTATCAGGGGGTTGGCGGCGGTAAATGGTGTCGTATCGGTTGTGCTTATGGTGACAGAGGTGCATGGTGAGTTTTCGCCACCAGGTGAAATGGTGCCACCAATAGCAAGAACCGTGACTGCGGGATTGGGCCCTTGCTTATTAAGTTTGGACAGACATCCTGTTGATGGAGCTAGCGCCGTTGTTAGGCTCATGGCTTCTGCGGTGATTGGAACAAAGGACATCAGAGCCAATGCCAAAGTCAAAGCGAACAAACCTGGTTTTTGAGGGGAAAGCGTGTTTTCTTTGATCGTAAAGTTGCGCATGGTTTCTCCTTTGAGCTTTAATAATGTCGTTTTAATCGTAAGTCTTTTGAGTTATACCTGTGTAAACTTAAGCCGCATGCAGTTTCCTCTCCCTCCCCACAAAAATAAGGAGTCAGGTCTTGCGAAGTCACGCCAAAATGTTAATACAGGGTCTGATAATTACTTAGCCCCTGCTCAAATTAGCTGCGATGATAGGGTATTCGATTGATGCGACCTATTGCTGAGACTATTCCTGACACTCAGAAAGTCTCCAAGATTTGCAAAGCTACTCCAAACAAAGATCCCTGTCCTTTCACCCCGCGAATCGAAAAATTCTCAGGTGCATAAGAAGCCAGTTTCCGGCGCAGGCGGCTGACCAGATTTCCGTTCGCGTTGGCAGCGGCTCCAAGTGCACTGTATTCGTTGTGCGATAGAAGAATCGAACTGCCGAAGGGGGTAATTAATTCCAATTGTGAGGAATTGAGCTGCCAGCTCGTTTGCTTATTGCTGTTAGGTTTTTCGGGTTTCGTACTGATGGCGGTGGTGAGCGATCGTTTATTTTCAATCGGCAAGGGCCGTGCCAACATATCGACCCCATGCGTTACCAGCCAAGCGCTTAGGTTTTTACCGTCGAGCGCTGTTGTAGCGGTAAAGTCTGTCAGTTGCAGGTTGGGAGGGATGTTTTTGAGCAGATAAGCATTGTGATCAAGGATGGCGATGAGGATCATAGCGAGACGGCCTCAATGGTGTCGGTCGCCTGATCGGCGCGAAGAATAAAGCAAAACATTGTGACTCCCCTGTGTTGGAACCAGTTTGATGCTGTCGGTAATTTCCGCCCGATGAAAGGACTGATAGAGTCCAGTCATCGCGTATGTGCGGGAATCAATAATTAATGGGACGGCATGTTTTCGTCGCCCACCTTGCTTTCAGGCCCTGATTATTTTTGCCTGTAGCTCGAAGTGCCGGACCCCGCTGGGGCGAGAGCATTTGCGAGGCAACACGGTCTTTGTCTTGAGCCTGTCGAAGCAACTTGCACCCGTTTCTATGATCGGGGTTAAGCCGTCAGCTCTGCGTTGTGCTGCGGCGAATTTACAAGTTAGTAGGGTGCATTGTCTGCCGCCAACCAAAGATTGCAATCGGCAGAAACGCTGAAAACTTTAGGGAGTTTATAAAATTAAGTGATGCTCATGGTTAGCAGGCGCACCATAAACGTAACTTATAAGCAAAGGAGCGGGGGCTTGCATATCGCAATGGGATCGGTGATGTGCAATTTTGCAGCTTGGGGTTTCGCTAAAAATAACATCCGCTAATCGTTCCCACGCACCGCGTTCATTTTTATGCACAAGTCGCTAAGTAACTCGTCATACCCGCCGGGATGACGTGCTTTAAAAATACTTGTGTATAACACCGAGCGCTCCGCGTGGGAATGATAAGTTCAGGTTTCGGGACGTTATGACTGACCAAATCCTGATTGAGCGGGTCGGTTTCAAGTATCGGATCTTAACCTTGATTGACGACTTGTTGGGTTTTAATGATGACAGGGGCAAATTGTAGGGCTGACCTTTACATGCCTACGCGGCCATTGAACGCATGCGATAACGTACCGCTGTCGGTAAACTCCAGTTCGCCGCCCATGGGTACGCCGTGGGCGATTCTACTGGCCGGTACCTGATGTTTCCGGGCCAGTTCGCTGATGAAATAGGCGGTCGCCTCGCCTTCAACCGTAGAGTTGGTCGCCAGGATCAGTTCCTTGATATGGCCGGTTGCCAGCTGTTGTTCAAGCAGATCCAGGCCGAGTCCATCGGGTCCTATGCCGTCCAGCGGCGATAATCGCCCATGCAGCACAAAATAGCGGCCTTTGAACATTGTTGCCTGATCGACAATCCAGACGTCGGAAGGGCTTTCCACGATGCAGATGAGGGTATCGTCTCTGGACTTATCGGCGCAGATTTCACACAGTTCGCCTTCGGTCAAGGTGCGGCATTGGCTGCAATGGCCCATTTTTTCAATGGCTTGCAGCAGCGTTTGGGCCAGCATGTTGGCGCCGTTGCGGTCGCGCTGGAGCAGGTGAAACGCCATGCGCTGGGCGGTTTTAGGGCCGACGCCGGGCAAACAGCATAAATTCTGTATCAGCTGCCCCAATAAGCCTTTTTTGTGCATATTAAAAAGGCAGCTGGAATCCGGGAGGCAAGGGCAGTCCTGCGGTGACATCCGCCATTTTTTCTTTTTTCATTTTTGCGACTTTGTTGACGGCATCGTTGATGGCCGCGGCAACCAGGTCTTCCAGCATGTCTTTATCATCGCCCAGTAGGGAAGGGTCGATGGTTACCTTTCTGGCTTCGCGTTTGCCGGTCATCAGGATGGTGACCAAACCGCCGCCGGACTCGCCCATGACCTGCATGGCGTTAAGCTCTTCCTGGGCTTTTTTTAAGTCTTCCTGCATTTTTTGGGCTTGCTGCATGATGTTGCCGAGTGCGTTTTTCATTTACTTCTCTCCTGTCTCGTTAAATCGGTTCTATAGTACCGGGCATGATTCTGGCCCCCAAGTGTTCTTTTAAAGCTTGAACGTTTTCGTCTGCATTAATCGCGTCAACCGCCGCCTGCTGTTTGTCTTCGCGCGCCTTGGTCAATTGCACGGCGGGGGTGGCAACCGTGGTTTTTTCGGTGGTGATCACCAGCTTTAAAGGCGATTTTCGATAAGCCTGCAACGCTTTTTGCAGGTTTTCTTCGGTACGGGCGCTACGCAGTTGTTTGTGGCCCGGATCCAGAATCAAGGTGCAGACGCTATCGTCAATATTTTCCAGCACGCAATTATGGGCCAACTCTCTGGTTAAGCCGTTAATTTTCATTGCTGCAACCATCTCGGCCCAGTTGGAATCGGGCTTTTGAGTAACGGTTTCCTGAACGGTTGTTTCGGCGACGATAGCGGGTTGCGTGGTCACCGCTGTATTGTAAACAGGTTGCGCTTGATTAGAAGCAGGTTGTGCCGGAGGGGTGTTAATAGGTTGACGAACCTGAACCGGTTTAACCGGCGCCGATGCTGCGCCGACCGGCCTGAAAGTCAGCATGCGCAACATGACCATTTCAAAACCGCTGCGCGGATCGGGCGCTAAATCCAGGTCGCGCTGTCCCACCAAGCCTATCTGAAAGTAAAGCTGCACATCTTCGGGTGTCAGCTTGGCGGCCAATGCGGCAATCATCTTCACATCAAAATCATGGTCGATAGCGTTAGGTATTTGTTGTACCAATGCGATGCGATGCAGGACTTGCAAAATCTGTTGCAGCACATCGCTAAAGTCCGGCGTTAAATTGGCTATCTCGTTTATTTTATCGAGTATCGCCGCGGCATCGCCCTCGGCCAGCGCCGTTAAAATATCCTCGACCGGTTGCTGCGCCACGGTGCCCAGCATTGCGTTGACATCTTCGGTGCCGACCTTGCCGTTACCGTAAACAATGGCTTGGTCGAGCAGGCTTAAGCCGTCGCGCATACTGCCGTCGGCGGCGCGCGATAATAATTTTAAAGCGCCGGACTCGGCTTCAATATGTTCCTGCTGGAGTATGAATTCCATCTGGGTGAAAATCTGGCTGGGCAGCAAACGCTTGAGATTAAACTGCAAACAGCGGGACAGCACGGTGACGGGGATTTTATGGGGATCAGTGGTGGCCAGCAGGAATTTTACATGCGCGGGCGGCTCTTCCAGCGTCTTCAACAAGGCATTGAAACTGTGGCCGGACAGCATGTGTACTTCGTCGATCAGGTAGACTTTATAGCGACCGTGATTGGGCGCGTATTGCGCGTTGTCGAGTAAATCGCGGGTATCTTCAACCTTGGTGCGCGATGCCGCATCGACCTCGATTAAATCCAGAAACCGTCCTTCATCCAGATCGCGACACACACTGCATACGCCGCAAGGATTGAAGTCCTGGAGATTTTCGCAATTGATGGCTTTGGCTAAAATTCGGGCAATGGTGGTTTTGCCTACGCCGCGCGTTCCGGTAAATAAATAGGCGTGATGGAGCCGGTCATGTTGCAAAGCGTTCATTAACGATTTGACGACATGCTCTTGTCCGACAACTTCTGTGAAATTATGGGGACGCCATTTTCTGGCGAGAACCTGATAATTCATGGCAGGCTCAAAGGTAAGTAAGAGTTGGGTGGCGATCATGCCAGCCACATCCCGGCACACGAATCTGCTGCTACCGTTGCTCCCTTCCGGGCCTGGCGGGGTTTACAGCGTATCGTTGCGGGAGGACCGACACGATCACCATTAAACATTAGCCGTACTGGCTAAAGGACGGCCATTATCGTTGAATCGGTTTAATAACACAAGCCGAAAATGGCATATATTTTGAAAATTCACCACGAAGGCACGAAGTTCACGAAGAAAATGACCAAGTAAAACTTCGTGTCTCGGCAACTGCTCCTGCGTTGCTCTACCTCCTGAATCCATGCAGTCGTTCGTGGTGATTAATCAGTCTGTCCGATACAACTTATCCCGGCCAAATAATCACCGCCGTCCTGAGCCGGTTCTTGCCGAAACTGGACATCCGGTCGAAATCCTCGCAGGCAATAGGAATAAACTGGCAATCGATTTCGCTTTGCCGTCCTTCTTCGGGATCCGGGTCGTGCATGTACAGGCAGTCGTCGTCGAAGCCGCTCATCACCACCCAGTGCGGGGCTTTTTTGCGATCCATTTGAAATGTGCTGATCAGGATCAACGGTATCGCCCCGGACTTGAACGCGCTGATCAGGTCGTTCTGGCTGATATTGGCGTAATGTATCTTGATGCCTTGCTCTTGCGCCTCGCGCTTGAAGCAGTTGTCGACCAGTTCCACAACCTGTTTTTTTTCCTCACTGCGCACGCCGTCGATAAACAGCGTTCCGGTCTGGTTGACCCAAACTTCAACGGTAAATTGCCGTCGTTTTGCTGCCAGCGCCAAGCCTATCGGGTGGCAGCCGCCATGTCCGGAGGTCATAAAGATGGTTGTGGCTTCGCGCCAGAGGTTGATCTCTTCTTCCTGCGAAGGCTGATAAGCCCTGTTTAAGCCGTGCATCGCCATCATCAGCGATGCGGGGCCGCAGGTAAACGGCGTGGTTTGCCTTAACCAATGCACCGACCGGTGCTGCAAGGTATCGCGATAACGGCGGATACGTTTCTGGTAGCGCAACGCGTCTTTGTGATCTTCATAGTAATCGCGGTAGATGCCGAATTTCTGGTAGCCCAGCGTTTGGTAAAGCTTGATCGCCGGCGTGTTATCGACGCTGACTTCAAGACGCAGATACAGTCTGCCTGCATCACTGGCGGCCTGTTCGCCTGCCGTCATCAGCAATTTGGCGACGCCCGTACCTCTTTGCGCAGGTGCAACGGCCAATGAATAGACTCGGGCCAGCCGGGTGCCGGGGTGGTAGATAATAAGCACATAACCGACTGCCATGGATGGCGGAAGTGTCGCAACCGGTAGGGAACCGGTGCGACCGCTCTCGATTGTCTGCTCTGCGACCAGCAAGGCGCGATGTTCCGTGGTTATCCAGTGTTTGAAACTGCGCCGACTTAACTGGTCGGTGTCGAAGCAGGTTTTTTCAAGCGCTACCAGCTGATCGAGATCGGCTAACAGGGCGGGGCGGATTAATATACTCAAGACGATACTCCCCACAAGGCCTGTGCAATGACCTGTCTGGCGCGGAACAATACCATTTCCCGCCAGGCCTGATCGTCGGGGCAAAAATGACGGCGCATGACTTTGCTGTGTTCCAGGCGCGCTTGTTGGTTATCGGGTTGCGCCCACAGTTGGTGGTCGCGCAGCAAGATTTCAAACAGTTGATCGGTGCTGAAAGTGCCGAATTCCAGGGTGATGTAGCAACTGCGTTCATTCATGATCGCGTGCCAGGCATAATCCAGCAACCCGGTTTTCGGCACCGAGCTGGACGTGCCCAGCAGCGGCAATGCCACCGAATCGCCGTACCAGTTTCGAGCTGCACGCGTTCCGGCACTGTCGGGCTGATGGTCGCAAATGATTTCGCCATAGCCGTAAGAGCCCAGCCCGGTGTGCAGATCGACGACCGCCAAATCCCGCTGTTGCAAGGTATAGCGGCGCATCAGGTCTTCGCAGACCCGCCTGCCGTGCGCGGGCGCTGTACCGCCGTAAAACGGTCCGGACGGATCGCTGTATTGTCCGGCGCTGACCGCCTTTTCCAGCGCCACGCGGCCATGCTGTTGTTCAAATTCGGCAAGGGCGATTTTCCGTTGCGCGGCATCCGCTAGATAAAACGCATTTTTGAGCAGGTCATAGTCTTTATTCTCAGGCAAGGGGCCCGAAAAATCGACGATATTGCGGTTAAGGTCAACGCCGTCCGCATCGCAACGCCGTTGCCAGGCATAGCCCCACGGCGTCAGCGCGTGGACCATCAATACCGCCGTATCGGCCGGAATAACGACCAGGCCTTCGGCAAGCAATCCCAGCTGATCGATCTGTATCGCACTGCCGGCAAAGCCCTCAATACCGTGCGTTCCGCCGAGCAAAACCAACACTCTTGATGCGTCTTCCGGGCCGATCCAGACCGTGTCGGTCACCAGCTCTTCGCCTTCAGGTCCGCTGCCGGTACATGGGTAAGGCTGGAATCGTGTATGGCCGGGTAGTTTATTTAATTGGGCCAACCAGCGTTGCCGACCGGCGGCATAGCTGCCGGGAAAAACGGCGGTATCGATAGCGGCAAGAGGAAGACAATAGGACATAACGGTTACCTGAAATTTTTCTTAAGCATAGCCCCAGTTAAGTCAATCAGGAAATATTTATCAATACCCATAAAAACTCCTTGTGCAAACAACTGACTGGTTCCAGAATTATGGCTTATCTTACTACAGGATCTTATTGTTATGGCGCGTACCCTTCTGGTTGTTGATGATCTTTCCGACTGGAATCCCTATTATCCCAGCGACCAAGTCATCACTTTTGAAACTTATCTTGCGACCGAGCAGGGCGAGTCGCATCAGCGCGTCCGCATCATCAATCTTTGCAGCAGTTACCGTTATCTTTCCGACGGATATTACTGCTCATTGCTGGCCGAGGCCAGAGGCCATCACGTCATTCCGTCGGTTAAAGTATTGAACGATCTGGGCAAAAAAGCTCTCTACCGGCTACAGCTTGACGACTTGTCACAGACGCTGGAGCGCGCATTTAAAAGTACCGACAAGGATAGAGAAATAACCTTGATGAGTTACTTCGGCACCACGCCCGATCCGGCTTTTCAGGAGCTCACCAGACAGCTGTTTGAACGCTTTTCTTGTCCCATTCTGGAAGTGACGTTACGCTGCAAGCAGCAATGGGAAATCATCGGTTTAAAGGCCGTATCGCATCGGCACCTGGATGATGAAAAGCAAACCATTTTTGCTGACGCGCTGGATAAATTCAGCACCAAGGTCTGGCGCAAGGGCCGCGCCCGTAAAGCGGCGCGCTTCGATCTTGCGATACTGATAAACCCCGAAGAACAATTACCGCCCAGCAACATGGGCGCTCTGAAAAAATTCATCAAAATCGGAAGGCAACTGGGCATTGAAATAGAACTGATAACCCAGCAACATTATGTGCGCCTGCCCGAATTTGACGGCTTGTTCATCCGCGAAACCACCAGCATCGATCACCACACCTATCGTTTTGCCAAGAAGGCCGAGGCCGAAGGCCTGGTGGTCATCGACGATCCGACTTCGATGCTGCGCTGCACCAACAAAGTCTATTTGGCCGACCTGTTTCGCACGCATAAGGTGCCTACTCCAAAGACCTGGCTGCTGCACAAAGGCAATGCCACCCACCTGGATAGGGTGGAAGCGGAAGCCGGATTTCCGATGGTAGTAAAAATCCCTGACGGCTCATTTTCTCGCGGCATCGTCAAAGTGAATGACCGGAAAGAGCTGGAACTCAAAGTGGAGGAGCTGTTTCAAAAATCAGCACTGCTGTTGGCGCAGGAATTTCTTTATACCGATTTCGACTGGCGCATCGGCATTTTCAACAACAAAGCCTTATACGCGTGTCGCTATTACATGGTCAAAAACCACTGGCAGATTTACCGCCACGGCAGCAGCCGAACCGATGCCGGCAGTTTTGCTACCCTGCCGACCTTTGAAGTCCCCAAAGCCGTGCTGGACGCCGCATTAAAAGCCACCCAGCCGATAGGCAACGGCTTATACGGCGTGGACGTTAAGGAAAAAGACGGCAAAGGCTATGTGATAGAAGTCAATGACAACCCGAATATCGACAGCGGCGTCGAGGACAAATATCTGGGCGACGAACTGTACCGGTTGATTATGACCGAACTGCTGCGGCGCATGGAAAATCGCAGTAAAGGGATATTGACGTTGTAGGCTAATCGGGAGCTTTGAAAAAATTCCTTCTTAAACTTCAAGTGAGTGACGGCAATGTCCAAGATCAAATTAGGGGTATTTGTGCTTGCGGCAGGAATGTCCGGCCAAGATATTTATGCGGATGACGCTGTCAGCTCGGCGTTACAGAAAACGCAAGACTGTCTTAGGAATCAAAACTGCGATGCTGCGGCAACCGATGCGGGCAAGGAAGCCGCCCAAAAAGCCTTGGCGGCAATGGGCGGTAACGCCCATGATAAACAAGAACTCTATAATATTTCGGCCGATATTATGCCTATCTTGGTACAGCAAGCGGCTGGCGATCCGGTAAAAATGCAAAACCTAATGCTGAAAGCGCAAACCGATCCCGAGAGTTTCTTGAATTCATTATCGCCGGATCTAAAAGAGAAGATCAAAAATATTGCGAATGAGTTAGACAAAAATCAGGCTTCGAGGCAAAGGCCGTGATTTTTTTCTTGTAACCCGCGTTTTTCGCCTTATAGCATTGATGAATTCAACACCAACCTGTATTTATAAGTGATGACAGCCATACCAAGTGGCTTTGATATAAAAATGAAGAAAATCAGGAAAACCAGAAAAATTAAGAACACCAATCAGACGGATTTGTTTGAATTGTTAGAACGGCTGGAGCAATTAAAAGAGGTCGAATCGGAATTGAATATGACCTCTTCGCTTGGGCTGTTGGAGTTAAGCACGATTGTAGAAAAACAAATTGATTGGGTTGATTTGGAGTTAGTTAGTTAATTAAATCTGCGGTTGATCCGGAACTGTGGGGAGCAATGCGCTACGCTATTGACGCCCGATGGGTTGCGTCTTGTACCATTTCAATAATGTTATACTCTTGTTGAATATTTCAACAACCGAGCGACATCATGGCTACCGTAAACTTTAGCGTACCCGATGACATCAGGCAGGAATTCAACCAGCTGTTCGAAAAGGAAAACAAAAGTGCAATCTTAACCCACTTGATGCAACAGGCGATTGAAGAGAAAAACAACAGCAACGTCGCCAGCTGGCGATTGATAAAATCCTGCAATTAAGAGCCACGCAAGCGCCCGTTTCAGCGGCGGACATTCAACAGGCAAGGGAGGAAGAATTGCGGAAATGATTGTAGTGGTTGATGCCGGTATCAACAGAGGAGCAGGATACCGATCAGGCGGTTTCTGTGCTAAGGCAAGTTCAATCCGGTCAGGTGACGCTGGTGCAACGCGCACACTGGCTGCCGGAAGTGGTTGCCGTCATTACCCGCATTCGTCCGGAAATCGCAGAGCCAGCCATTGATTATTTGACTGCTATGGAAATAAAAGTACAGCAGGATGCAGACATTTTAAAAACGGCCGCTCGCCTCTCCCGGCAATTTTCTCATCATTTATCCGATACGCTTTATCACGCCTTGGCTATTCATCTGAATGCCGTGTTTGTAAGCGCTGATGAAAAATATTACCGCAAAGCTGAAACGATGGGATATATTCAGCTGCTAAGTAATTGGCAGTAGATGCGTTGCTACATATCAAAATTGGAGGGGAATTATGAATATAGAAACAATTACGGAGCAAGCATTAAAACTTGCTCCAGCATCAAGAGCTTATATCGCCGAAATATTGCTGGAAAGTTTGGATTATGAAGAAGACTTTATTGTTTCGGAAGAATGGCAGCAAGAAATACAAAAACGTTGTAAAGATATAGATGCCGATCCTTCTTTATTGATTGATGGCGAACAATTTATGGCCGAGCTGAATCAACGCTAACAGATGATTTATTATGTTGATATATTTAGACAATTGTTGCTTTAACCGGCCTTACGATGATCAGGAGCATGTTAATGTTTTTTTGGAAACTCAGGCAAAACTCTACATTCAAGAAAATATCTTAGCAGGCAGGTTTAAGCTGGTTTGGTCATATATCCTTCAATTTGAAAACGACCAAAATCCACATATCAACCACAAACATGAAATCAGGAAATGGAAAAATCAGTCCAGTCACAGGGTATCGGCTTCAGAGAGCATTGTTGAAAAAGCAAAGGAATATCAAACAATGGGTTTGAGGGTTAAAGATGCTTTGCATTGCGCGTGTGCATTTTCGGTTAAGGCCGATTATTTTATAACGACGGATAAGCAACTGATAAAGACGGCACGTAAAATAACCGATCTTAATGTGGTGAATCCTCTCACGTTTATTCAAGAAGATAACAACGTATGAAAACAGATAGCGAAATAATGAACACCGGTTTTGAGTCTATTTTTTCCAGCTTAGGGATGGTGGATGCGGAGCGTTTTATCGCCTTGCTCAAACGCGACAAATTCGATTATACCGAATGGCAACGGGAACTTTGGCCGGATGAAACGGTGGAGTCTTTATCGGAAAAGGCTCAGCAGGCTTGGGACAAATAAAAAATTTTATAGCGTTCGGTTTGGCTGTGTAACCTGAGCGAGAATCTATGTATTGGGATGTAAAAACTGTAAAGCCGTTGCCGGACTTTTGCATCTATGTCGAGATCGAAGATGGGCGTAAGGGGATATTTGACTTAAAGCCTTACCCTAGATCACGGCGTTTTTCGTGAGCTTCGGAACGTGTATTATTTCAATCAGGTCGGCATTCTGTTTGGGGCGGTAACTTGGCCGAATGAACAGGACATCGCCCCTGAAACACTACTTGCTGAAATGGTTCCAATGGAATCAATCGCGGCTCGTTAGAGCAGGAAGTGCCGACGAAAGTAGCGCATAGCTTGCGGTTGATGTATTTCATTGCGTTCAGCACATTGACGAGAGCTGGTCCCCAATCTCCAGATTGGGAACTCAGGAGACGAAGCTCTAGCTTCGTGAAACGGGAAGCTAGAGCTTCCGTAACCTAATTCCCAAGCTTGAGCTTGGGAATTAGCGAAATATTTAGGGGTAAAAATGGCAAACTTATTAGATTGGAATACTTTAGGTCATAAGGTTAAAGCTTACTTAGATGAAGAAAATGGAATAGATACTGAGCAGAAGGCTTTTCCGATTCTAATGGTTGCTAATTTACTTGGGATTTCAGATGAGGAAGCAGAAGATTCCATTACAGAAGGCTCAAAAGACCGAGGAGTAGATGCAGTTTTTATAGATGATAGAGATGGTCGCAATGCTATCCATGTCTTTCAATTTAAATACGTTAATAACTTTGAGAATACTAAGAAGAACTTTCCAAGCGGAGAAATAGATAAATTAGTTTCATTTTTTGATGATGTTTTAGATGACGCTAAGTCTTTAGAGGATACATGCAACCCCATATTATGGAATAAAGTTAAGGAAATCTGGATAGCGCTTAACAAAAAAGATCCAAGTATTGAAGTACATTTTTGTGCCAATCAAAACGTGATGGAACCTGGGGAAATGAAAAGGGCGAATACATCGCTCTGTAAATTTAAGTACTTTAATGTTAACCACCATAGTCTTGACTCAATTGTTGAGCTGTTCATTGAGCAAAAGTCCGCCATCATAAATAATCATATTCAAGTTGTTGATAAAGACTATTTTGATAGAACAGATGGGAGTATTCGAGGATTGATCTGCACAGTAGAAGCAGCTGAAATTGTCAGAATAATTACTAATCCTGAAGACCCAAATTCAGTCCTTAAAGATATATTTAATGATAATGTTAGAGTTTATTTAAGTCGCACTAATAAAATAAATCGAAAAATAATAGAGGCCGCACTATCAGAAGATAATCCTTTGTTTTGGTATTTAAATAACGGAATTACTATGACGTGCGACTCTTTTTCGTATCCTAAAGGTAAGCGAGCACCTATAGTAGAATTAACAAATATTCAAATAGTTAATGGTGGGCAAACATCTAACGCCCTTTTTGAAGCAAGTCAATTAGCATTAGAAAAATTAGCAGATGTTTTAGTTCTAGTTCGAATAATTGAAACAAAATCGCAACCAGTAAGTTTGGCGATTGCGGAATCAACGAATAGTCAAACGCCAATTAAAAGCAGGGATTTGCGTTCAAATGATGACATTCAGAAAAAACTTGAAGCAGCATTTGAAGGTATGGGGCTGTTTTATGAAAGAAAATTAAATCAACATAGTGATCAACTCAAAAGTTTGAGAATTGACGCTCTATCTGCGGGTCAATCCCATTTGGCTTATGGGCTAGAATTACCTGAAGTTGCGAAAAAAGATCGGGGAAGAATATTTTCAGATCTATACGACCAAGTATTTACTGACGAACTGCTTGCTGATGAGTTACTTAATGCATTGAAAGTTCTAAATGTTATTGAATGTGAAAAAAAGATTTTACAAGTCAGCATAAGGAATCAGACTTCCTTTGACAAAAGTAAATTGTATTTGATTGATGGGGCTTACCATGTTCTTTTTGCGGTAGGGCAAATATGTGATTGTCGAGTAATTGATAGATTAGAGTTTAATAGTGTCAAAGGAATTGTTCCTGATGCCATAAGATATGTTTCAGAGTTAGTTGAAATTGAGCAACAGAAGGACGCCACATTTTCGTTTAACCGATTTTTTAAAGACGCGAAGACTAAAATTAAAGTTGCATCCTATATTCAACAGTCAGAGCATGATAAGAATCACATGCCACAAAATGCTTAACTCGGACACGCTATGGGAGGTACACCGGTTAGCGCGAAGGTTATCATCGTTCAAGAATAAATTCAGCTTTGGGCCGTTAGCTACTGTAACTGAATCTTCGCTATGCTCGACGGTTAAGGCATTCCAAGATTTTTGGTCGTGACAAACATTGCAAAGTAGCTATTAACACATCCCCAATCAAACCCACTAACCCATGCTAGCCACACTCGTCCGCTTCTCCATCCGTTTCTACGGCATCGTCATCGCGCTTGCCGTATTAATCCTGCTCTACGGCAGTTACCGCTTCGCCACGGCGGGTCTGGATATTTTTCCTGAATTTTCCCCCAAGCAGGTCATCATTCAAACCGAATCGCCCGGCCTTTCTTCGGAACAGGTTGAGGTGCTGGTGACCCAGCAAATCGAAACCTCGATCAGCGGCTTGATCGGCATGAAGTCGGTGCGCTCGGAATCCATCCAGGGCCTGTCGATTATTATCGCGACCTTTGTCGAAGACAGCGATGTGTATCGTAATCGCCAGCTGATCAGCGAGCGGTTGACCACGCTATCGGGCCTGCTGCCGCTGGGCATTACGCCGGTTGCGATACCGCTGTCTTCGTCTTCGGCGACGGTTTTAACGATCGGTTTAAGCAAAGACGACCAGCCGGATTTAATGGCTTTGCGCAGCTTGGTCGACTGGACGATAGTGCCGCGCTTGAAGGCTGTTCCGGGCGTTGCCGATGTCAACGTGTTCGGCGGGAACATTCAGCAACTGCAGATTCAGGTCGATCCGCTGCAATTGCATCGCTTTAGCCTGACGCTGGAGGACATTATCCTGGCCGCCTCAAAGGCCGGAAACATTCAGGGCGGCGGTTTTATCGAAAACAACAACCAGCGCTTCACGTTGCAGGTGACGGGACAGCCTGCTACGCCGGAACAATTCGCCAAGATTATCGTCAAGCGGGATCAGGGGCGCAACGTGACCTTGGGCGAAGTCACTACGATTGGCTATGCGCCGGAGCCGCCGATCGGTGCGGCGCAAATCATGGGCAACCCCGGCATTGTGATGATGGTGATCGGCCAATACGGGGCCAATACCTTGTCGGTGTCCCGGCAGGTCGAGCAGACGCTGCAAGAGTTCGAGCCGATTTTCAACAAACAGGCGATTAACTTTTACTCGCACTTGTTTCGCCCCGCCGATTATATCGAGCGCTCGCTGAGCAATTTGTCCGGGCATTTGCTGATCGGCGGCTTGTTCGTGCTGATTATCCTGTACCTGTTTTTGTTTAATTTCCGCACCGCGTTTATTTCCGCGCTGGCCATTCCGGTGTCGTTGGTCGGTGCCGTGATTGTGCTGCTGGAAAGCGGAGTTAATCTCAATATCATGGTGTTGGGCGGGTTGGCTATCGCGTTGGGCGAGGTGGTTGACGATGCGATTATCGATACCGAAAATATTTTCCGGCGCTTGCGCGAGAACCGTCTGTTAGCCCGGCCGCTACCGGTCGCTGGCGTAGTTTATACCGCGTCACTGGAGGTGCGCAGCTCCGTGGTTTACGCCAGCTTTATCGTCGCGCTGGTTTTTGTGCCATTGTTAACCTTGAACGGCGTTGCCGGGCGCTTGTTTGCGCCGCTGGGATATTCCTACATTCTGGCGATTTTAATGTCGTTGCTGGTGGCGCTGACCTTAACACCGGCGCTGTGCTATGCGTTGCTGGGCAACGCCGACTTCGCTAATGACGATCCGCCGCTGATCAAACGCATCAAGCCGCATTACAAGGACTTGCTAGGCAGGGTTTCCAGGCATTTTAAACCGGTGGTTATCGGCAGCGTTATTGTTTGCCTGTCGGGCTTGCTGGCCTTTTTCAGTCTCGACAGCAAATTCCTGCCCGAATTGCGCGAAGGGCATTATATCGTCCACACCACCAGCATTCCCGGCACTTCGTTGCAGGAATCGATCAGAATCGGCAGCAAGCTGACCGAACAGTTTATGGCGATTCCCGGCATACAATCGGTATCGCAATGGGCAGGGCGGGCAGAGCGAGGCGCGGATACTTACGGTAGCCATTACAGCGAGTATGAAGTGCGGCTGGAGCGGATGTCGGGAGCCGAACAACAACAGATCAAGGACAGGCTGCGGGCGATTCTGGTCGGTTTTCCCGGTATTTTGTTTGAAGCCAACACTTTTTTGACGGAACGGGTCGATGAGACCATTTCCGGCTACACCTCGCCGGTGGTGGTTAATATTTACGGCAATGACCTGAATAAGCTGGACGCCAAAGCCCAGGCGGTCGCTGAAATCATGCGCGACATAGACGGCGCTACCGATGTGCAGTTGCGCTCGCCGCCCGGCACGCCGTTGCTGCAAATTGTGCTGAATCTCGACCAGATGGGCTTCTGGGGCGTATTGCCTGCGCAGGTTGTCGATACTTTGCAGGCTGCTTACGAAACCCGGGTGGTCGGGAAGAACATTCAGGGCAATAAAATCTATAACGTCGCGGTGACCTTGACGCCGGAGCTGAGACAGCAGCCTGAATCGATAGCCAAGCTGCCGATCAGGACCCTGGACGGCGCGGTGATTACGCTGGACCAGGTCGCGGAAATCAGGCATTCCGCCAGCCGCTACAACATCCTCCATCAAGGTTCGCAGCGGCGGCAAACCGTGACCGGCAATGTGATCGACCGGGATCTGGATGCTTTTGTCGAGGAGCTTAAAGCGCGGGTATTAAAGGAGATTCCGTTCTCGGCGGATATTTATCCCGAGTTCACCGGTGCGGCGATTGAACAGGCGCAGGCGCGGAAAGAGTTAATCTTGCATTCGCTGCTGGCCGGAGCCGGGGTGCTGATTTTTATTTATATCGCGATCGGCAGTATCCGGCACATGCTGCTGACCCTCGCCAACTTGCCATTTGCGCTGATCGGCGGGGTTGCGGCCGTGGTGTTGACCGGGGCCACCTTGTCGGTCGGCTCGGTCGTGGGCTTTGTGACGCTGTTTGGCATTACCGTGCGCAACAGCATCATGCTGCTGTCGCATTATCGCTATCTGGTCGAAGTCGAAGGCAAGAGCTGGAATCTGGATACCGCCGTGCTGGGTGCGCAGGAGCGCTTGCCTTCCATCTTGATGACGGCGCTGGTCACCGCGTTAGCCATGTTCCCGATCGCGTTCAACAGCGATAATCCGGGACGCGAGATCATGGGGCCGATGGCGGCGATCATCATCGGCGGTCTGGCCTCTTCAACGTTGCTGAACTTATTATTGCTGCCCGCCATTTTGCTGCGCTATGGAAAATTTAAAAGCCAAACTGAAGCCGATAGATAAAGACTCGGAGGCGATTATTCTGCTGCACGGTCTGGCCAGAACCAGCCGCAGCATGAATAAAGCAGCCAAACTGCTGGCGGCTTACGGCTATAAAATCGTCAATGTCGATTACCCTTCGCGAAGCGCTGGCATCGGCGCCTTGGCGCAAACATGCATCGCTCAGGCGTTGAAACAATGCAAGTCGGAAGGCATTAAAAAAATCCATTTCCTAACCCATTCCATGGGCGGCATTCTGTTGCGAGCTTACTTGGCGAACCAAAGTATCGATAAACTGGGACGAGTGGTGATGCTGGCCCCGCCCAATCAAGGCAGCGAAGTCGTGGATAAACTCGGCGGATGGAAGCTGTTTTACTATTTAAACGGCCCGGCCGGGTTGCAGTTGGGTACCGGTAACAACAGCGTGCCGAATCGGCTGGGACCGGTGAATTTTCAGCTTGGGGTTATTGCCGGTAGCAAATCCGTCAATCCTTTTCTATCAAGATTAATTCCCGACGTTAACGACGGCAAGGTCTCGGTGAGCCGGGCGCAAGTGGAAGGCATGAAAGATTTTATCGTGATGCCTTATTCGCATTCATTTATCATGCGGCACGAGGCTGTCATAGAACAGGCGTTGCATTTTATTCAACAGGGCTATTTTGCCAGATGAGTTGCGTGTTAGCCCTGCTTTCTGCTTGGGCTGTTGGACATTAACTCGGCTTGAAGAAGCTCGCACATTTTTATCGCCGAATCACGTTCATTTTCGATTTTTTTAAGCTCGTCCTTAGCAATTAAAACTTCAAATTCAAGTTTGATGGAACGCCTGAACCACTCGTCGCCTGACGATTTAAGCGCCTTGTTTTTTTGCATTAACTCAAAAATTCGTTTGTTTGAAAGGTCTAAATGCGCCGCTACGGCTTGCAGTTGGTTTTGAACGGCGTAAAGCGATTCAACGCATTTTTTTACGCCTTCAGCCATTATGGATTGGGCCTTGCAACTTTGGTTTAATTCATCTGTTTTTTGGGATAACTCGTCTTCAAGCCGTTCGATTTTTATTATCGCGGCATCGTACTTTTCGCTTATTCCGGCGGTTTTGTTATTCGCATCGGCCAGCGCATCGCTGTATTTTTTAGTGAAATTGAACATAGTCGGACATTTATTTTCACGAAGACGAAATACATTAATCTAAAAAATCGGTTGGCGTTGTACAGAGGACTTTAGGATAGAGAATTCAACGTATCCAATCAATAAGTGCAGTTACCTATCGGGCTGAATCCGCTATTGAGCTGAACGTCTTGCATAACCGAAGGCTCAGGTATGTTTTAATCCCGGATAGGTTGAGTATTAATAACAAGGCCGGAATCATTGCCGGTAAAGCAGGCGCTTTAGGTGATTCGGGGGAGGGGTGCGTGACTGCCCTGAGCGTTTCGAAGGGCGCATCGTTTGAGACATGGATGTGCTTCACTGTATGAAGCACATCCAATAAGCCGGGTAATGTGTTTAACTAAAACTCTTCCCATTCATCGCTGGAAGACTGCTGTATTGGTTGAGGACGGGCTGCTGCCGGTTTTTGAGAGGGCACTGTTCTTGCCGCTTGTACCGTTTCTTTGCGTAGCGGTATTGCATGAAAAGACGTGGCTTGAGACACGGCTCCGTGGGCATTGCGAGAGTAACCGTCCACTTTGAATTGCGCTACCGTATCCGACAGGTTTTGAGCCTGTTCTTCCAGTGATTCCGCTGCGGCGGCGGCTTGTTCTACCAGCGCGGCATTCTGTTGGGTTACATCGTCCATTTGGGTGATGGCCTGATTGACCTGCTCAATACCGGCCGTCTGTTCCGTTGAGGCGGCGCTGATTTCAGACATCATGACGGTAACGCCGCGAATGGAATTGACGATTTCTTCCATGGTTTGACCGGCTTGCGTGACCAATTGACTGCCGCTGGAGACTTTAATGACCGAATCGTCAATCAGGGTTTTGATCTCTCCGGCAGCGGTGGCGGCGCGTTGCGCAAGGTTGCGCACTTCGACGGCGACCACGGCGAAGCCCCGGCCTTGATCTCCGGCGCGCGCCGCTTCGACGGCGGCGTTGAGGGCAAGGATGTTGGTTTGGAACGCAATGTCGTCGATGACCGAAATAATATCGCCGATCTTGCGCGACGAATCGTTAATGTCGTCCATGGTTCGAACCACTTGGCCGACCACTTCGACGCCTTTACCGGCGATATCGGATGCGTCAACGGCAAGTTGGTTGGCTTGGCTGGCGTTTGCGGCATTATGCTGCACGGTGGAGGTCAGCTCTTCCATGCTGGCCGCTGTTTCTTCCAGGCTGGCGGCTTGCTCCTCGGTGCGATGCGACAAGTCATTATTACCCGAGGCGATTTCTTTAGCGCCGGTGTTGATGCTGTCAGTCGCTTCTTTGATTTGACTGATGATTTCCTTGAGTTTGTCCACCGTGGTATTGGCGTCGTCCTTGAGTTGCCCGAAACTGCCGGCATAGTCGTTGGTGATGGTTTGGGTCAGGTCGCTGCGGGACAGTGCGTCCAGTACGCGCACCACATCATTGATGCCGCTCTCGGTGGTTTCCAGCAGTTCGTTAAGCCCTTCGCCCAGTTGTTTAAAGAAATCCTTTTTACCTTGCATTTCAATGCGCCGGGTGAAATCGCCCATGACTGCGGCGTGGACAATGGCGGCCACTTCCTGCTCTACCTCGACTTCGGCGGTGCGATCCAGCCATTGTGTTACCCGGCCCAGCGAGTTGCCGCTTTCGCCAATGATGGGGCGGGCGGCCAGACGGAGGTGATGATCCTGAAAGAACAAGTCCACGTCTTCGCCGGTTTGTGCGGCGCGATCGAATTTGGCGGCAGCCTCCGGATTGTTGAACAGCTTGGAGAGGCTGTTGCCGTAGAGGCCTTCGACATTGAAATCGGGGCCGCCGATCGAAGCAAGAAGACTCTTGGCCGCCGGCGTCATGTGGATTAGCAGGGTATCGGTGCCGGATATGGTGATCGCGGACGTGGAGCTGTCCAGGCCGATTTTGATGCGTAAGCTTTCATCGGTAATGCGTTTGCTTTCCGCAACGTCGAAACCGAGTTTGATCTGCATGGATTTAAGCGCTTCCATCACCTTGCCGATTTCGTCGTGGCGTTCAATAGCTATGGCGTTGTTATAGTTGCCTTGGGCGATGCGGCCAAAATCGCTAATAGCGGCATCAAGCGGGCGCACAATGACACGAATCAGAAGAAAGCCCTGCCATAAGGCCAGCAGTGTGCCCATCGCGATCAAGCCGATGCCGATGTTACGGGTGCGGTCATAGCGGGATTGCGCCAATTCAAACTCCTGCCTGGCGACATCGACCTGCAATTGCATCAGCAGCTTGATATCTTCGTTAGCGGGTTTAAAAAGCGGGTTAATCTTGTCTATGGCAAGCTTGTTGGCGAGTTCGAGGTCATGGGCTTTCAGCGCAGCAAGGGTCGGTTTCAAACCTTCCTCTACAAACAGTTTCCTGTCTGCGGTGAACTGGTCGGCCAGCTTTTTTTCTTCGGCGGTTAGGTAGGTGGTCATGTAGGTCGTCCAAGTCCTGCTGATTTCCGCGATGTTTTGTTCTACTTCGCCGGTGTTGTTCCGGATCGCCTCGGGCGTTGGCGTAACCAAGGTAGCGGTAAGTCTCAGTTGGTTGGTCAGCATCAGTTCCTTGATAGTGGAAATCTGGTTCATCGGCACCGTGCGGTCCTCATACACCGTGCGCAAGCCGTCATTGGCCTTGTCCATGCCATGCAGGCCCATGCCGCCGATGATCATCATCAATATGCTCAGCAGGCCGATAACGGTTACCAAACGACTTTTGATCGTGGGGTTCTTGAAGGGGTTGAATTTCCCCAAAAAAGTTGATTTGACGACTTTTCCGTCCCGGATTTTCAGATTGCCGGCTTTGCCTTCCTTAAACAGCCGGTAGGCGGCATCGGTTGCATCGACTTGGTCCCGGCTGGGTTTGCTGCGTACCGACATGTAACCGGCCAGCTGATCGTTTTCATAAAAGGGTGTGGCATTGGCTAACACCCAGTAGAAGTCGCCGTTTTTGCAGCGATTTTTTACCAGTCCGGTCCACGGGCGATTTTCTTTCAATGCCTTCCACATATCTGCAAACGCTTCCGGCGGCATGTCCGGATGCCGCACTATATTGTGCGGAAAGCCGATCAGCTCTGCTTTGGTAAATCCGCTAACCCGAAGAAAGTCCTCATTGATGTCGGTAATCATCCCTTTTAAGTCAGTCTTGGATACGATGGAGTCGCTCTCTTTAAGCGAGTACTCGACATTGGTTACCGGCATATTGGTCTTCATGAACTGTCTCTTATTATTTTTGTCTGGAAGGGGGGATTGTAAGATTGCCAATCAATGCCGTCTGGGTAAACGTGATTGAAAACCGACCATTTTAAAGCAATCCATTTAATTTTGTATGGTTAAATGGATTGGTTTCCCGTCTTCGTTAAGAGATGCGGATGTGTTTTTGCAAAAAAAAAAGCGGGAAAACGATGTTGTCGCTATGCAGTCGGTATTGAACGAGGCAATTTTAAATTGATACGGCGCTTAGTCCATAGCATCAAAGGCGCAGGCTGCGGATATGTAACGCATTGGGCCTGCCGCTTGAATGGCTGGTCGGACTCTACTTTTCAGGAGCAAATTGAAAATTTGCAGCAATATACAGCAGCACTCAGCCAACGATTTGGAGATGGGTAGCAATAAACACCGTTTTAGGGCGATGTATGCCCGGCTTTATTAAAAAAAATAAAGTAAAATAGCGGTTTTTTAAAAATCTCACTCCGTAGATATTAAGCAGACAGCAAAGGTACATAATGAAGAATTATAAAATCGCAGTGTTAGCCGGTGACGGTATCGGTCCTGAAATTACTCGGGAAGCCATTAAAGTGCTCAAGCTTATCGAAGAGCGTAACGATGTTACTTTCGAACTGATGCCCGCAGCTTTCGGAGCCTGCGCCTATTTTGAATTCGGCGATGCCTTTCCGCAATCGACCATCGATATTTGCGACCGAGCCGATGCGATTCTTAAAGGCCCGATTGGATTGAGCCATGAGCAATCTAAAACCATTCCCATCGATAAGCAACCCGAACGCGGTGCGTTGCTGCCGATGCGTCGTCGTTACAACACCTACGCAAATTTTCGGCCGGTTTTCCTGCCCAAAGCCTTGGCGCATTTCTCGCCGCTAAAGCCTGAAATCATCGGCGAAGGCATCGATATTATTATGGTTCGGGAACTGGTCGGCGGCCTGTATTTCGGCAGCAAGGAAACCGGCATTAACGAGCAGGGCTTGCGTTATGTCAAAGAAACCCTGGAATACGATGAACACCAAATCAGCCAGATTTTGCACCAGGCGTTCAAGCTTGCCCAAAAACGCAAGAAAGTGCTGCACAACATTCATAAAAGCAATGTGCTGAAATCCAGTGTTTTGTGGAATGAAATACTCGATGAAGTGGCTAAGGAATACCCCGAAGTGGAGGTCATCCATCAACTGGTTGACTCGGCCGCGACCAATCTGTGCTTGAAGCCTACCCAGTTCGACGTGATGGTCATGGAAAATATGTTCGGCGACATACTCAGCGATCAGGGGGGCGGTATTCTGGGTTCACTGGGCTTGATGCCTTCCGCTTGTATAGGTGATGAAAAAGCCTACTACGAGCCGTCACATGGTTCGGCACCCGACATCGCCGGGAAAAATATCGCCAATCCTTACTCAATGATCGGCTCGGTTGCGATGATGCTGGAAAACAGCTTCGATATGGCAGCAGAAGCCAAGAATGTCTGGGATGCGATGCAAGGCGTGTTTGGCGACGGTTACTCAACCGCCGACCTGTCCAAGCCGGGCAGCGGCGTTAAGATGATCAGCACCGAAGAGTTTGGTGATAAGGTCGTTGAAAAACTGAGACAGATGCCAAGAGTGTAAGGCTGCAACTACTCGGCTATCAAAGGCAATGGAACGCTGATGACGCGGATGATTGTGATCAACATCGATAACTCGAAAACGGCGATTAGCTGATTTTTCTGGATAATTGAAAGAATCTTATTTAATCATAAGTATCAGCGTCATCAGCGTTCTATTTTGGGCGGCCGGGTAGCAGGCGTTTCCAGTCTACAATCCAATGTAGCTAACATAAGCCCGATAACCCGCAAAAACCGACAGCACCAGGAAGATAGTTCCGCTGATCCTATGCAACAACACCAACGGGACTTTTTGCAAAATAGTGCGGCCTGCCAGAATTCCCAAGGCGGATGTTGAGGCCAGCGCGACTGTCGAACCGAGCCATACGGCAATAGGTGCAGCGGTACTGCTTAAACCGACAACAGCCAACTGGGTTTTGTCGCCGAACTCAGCCACGGTAATCAATAAAAAAGTGGTGAAAAAAATGCTGTGACCGCTTTTTTCCTTAATTTCCTCATTCTCATCTTCCATTTCTACGCGTAAGGAATGAATGCCGAAGGCGGCGAACAGGATCGCGACGATGGTCGCGACAATGTATGCCGGTAGCCAGCTGGCAATGGCGATGCCAAACATAACGGCCAGGGTGTTTAAAAAGGCAAAGGCGGCGATAGCGCCCAGCAAAACCGGCATGGCTCTGTGCCGGGATGCCAGCGTCATGCATACCAGCTGGCTTTTATCGCCAATTTCAGCCGCAGCAATCAGGGCAAAACTGGTTGCTGCCGTGGCTGATATTTCGCCAAAGTTGCCGTTGCTCAGCAACGATAAAAAATGCTGTAAAGAGCTTTGAAGATTTTCGACAATAGGTGCTGTGCTCAGTGAGGTTAGAAAATGTTGTAAATAGCTTTGAAGATGATCCATTTTGTTTCCGGGGAACGATTTTTCCTGCATGTGCCCGTTGTAAGGTGCGTACAGCTCACCCTGCAACGGCAGTATTTCGGTAAGGTATTAACCCAGCATATTGTCCAGGGTCATCATAATGATGAAGCCGATCATTAAGGCAAATGTAGCGTAGCGCGAACGGCCATTGGAATGGGTTTCGGGAATGATTTCTTCGCTGATCACAAAGAGCATGGCGCCGGCGGCAAAGCCCATGGCTATCGGCAGGATGGGTTGGAACAGGGTAACCATGGTAATGCCGAGCAAGCCGCCTACCGGCTCCACTAGGCCTGTTAGCGTGGCAATGCCTACGGCTCGCCACTTATTGTAGCCCAGTCCGACCAAGGGCAGGGCGACGGCCAAGCCTTCGGGAATATTTTGCAGGGCTATGGCAATTGCCAGAACCACGCCGTTTTTCATCTCCCCGGAACCAAAACTGACGCCGACCGACATGCCTTCAGGAAAGTTATGGATGGTGATCGCAATGATGAACAGCCAAACTTTTTTTAGGGAGCTCAGGTGAGTATCGGAAACTGACTCAAAATGCACATGCGGCAATTGGCGGTCGGCGTAATGCAAAAACAGGGCGCCGATCAGCATGCCGAAAGATACGATATAAATACCTTTCCCCGGAGATACCAGGTTGCCGTATGCCATGCCGGGAACCAGCAGGGAAAATGCGGTTGCGGCCAGCATGACGCCGGCCGCAGCGCCGAGCATGCTGTTGAACAGGTTTTGGGAGATGTTTTTGAAAAACAGCGCGGGTAAGGCGCCAAGGCCTGTCGCCAGTCCGGCCAGGATGCTGGCAAAAAAACCGATAACAACAATCCGTCCGAAAATTAAATACAAAGCGCCGAACACCACCAACTGCGACAACAGGAATAATCCCGCCAGTGTCGCCCAGCGTTTTAGCGGCGGCATCGCCAGCAGTTTTTGATAGTTTTCGCTGGATTTTATGGCGTCTACCTGGTCTTCAAAATAGCGTTGCAATTTAGTTACAGTCTTTGTTGTTAAAGTCATAAGGTTTACCTGCATCAGCTTGTTTTGGAATGTGCGCCAAGCATTATAACCAAATACCCATAGCTTGGGTTTGTTTGTGGTGGATTGCCTTGAGACCCCTGTGTTCGCTTTTCAGTGATATAGGAATATTTCCTTTTGTCGGCCGCTGTCTAGTGCCTGAGTAATGGTTTGGCTATGATGGCGGTATTATTTATCTGGAGCGAAGAATGAAAAAATTGACATGCACACTACTCGGGCTAAGCCTGACGGCGGCCGGCGCCGTGTCGGCCAAGGATAAGCCGCTGGATCTGGGTATCATAGACGTTGTCGGCGTTACGCCACTGCAAAGCAGCCAGGTTGCGGCTTCTAAAATACCGGCGAATATCCAAACCGTTTCTTCCGAACAGCTGGAAAAAGCCCAAAGCATCACCCTGGCGGATTACATCAACCGCTATCTGGGCAGCGTGCATGTCAATGAAGCGCAAAATAATCCGTTGCAGCCTGATATTTCTTATCGCGGTTTTGTCGCTTCGCCGCTGTTGGGATTGCCGCAAGGGTTGTCGACCTATGTTAACGGCGTCCGGTTTAACGAACCGTTTGGCGATACGGTTAACTGGGATTTGATTCCCGCAGGCGCGATTGATTCGATGGCGTTATATCCGGGCTCCAACCCGGTTTACGGCCTGAACAGTTTAGGCGGCGCTATATCGATCAAGACCAAAACCGGGTTTTCGGTGCCCAAGCATGAGATTGAAGCTTACGGCGGTTCTTGGGGTAGGCATTCGGAAGAATTAAGCAGCGGTTGGAATAACGGGACCTGGGGCTATTTTTTAGACCTGCATCACTTTGAGGAAGACGGGTGGCGGGATTTTTCACCGACCAAGGCCGATCAGGCATTCGGCACCTTGAGCTGGCGCGGCGATAAAGGCTCATTAGACCTGACCTTGGGTGGCAACGATAACAATATGCGCGGTAACGGTGCTGCGCCGATCCAGTTGCAGCAGCAGGACCGGGCGGCGGTGTTCACCCATCCCGACCAAACCGTCACCCGGATGTTCTTTTCCGAATTGGCGGGCAGTTACGATCTGGCTGATGATATTGAAGTGAGCGGTAATGCTTATTTCAGGCAGAACCGGATCAGGACCTTCAATGGCGATAACAGTAATTACGGAGCCTGTGACGCCGATCCGACATTGCTGTGCGATCATGGCGGTGCGGTTGTTGAAGATATAAGCGGTAATCAAGTGCTTGCCGACGATGCGGTTGAAGGCGCAACCAACAATACCAGTCAAACCAATATGCGCAGCCGTGGCGGTACTTTGCAGACGGCGTTTGCCCAGGACTTGTTCAAGCATAAAAACAACCTGACTGTGGGTACAAGTTACGATTATGCCGAAGTGCATTTCGGTTCGGATACCGAGCTGGGTTCGCTGACCGATACGCGAGGAACAACGCAAAGCGGGATTCTTGTCGATGAATCCAGAGTCCGGTTACATACCAATACCTCAACGGTAGGCGTATTCCTGACCGACAGTTTTTCCATTACCGATGACCTGACGGCGACCATCGCCGGGCGGTACAACTATAGTCATATCAACATGGAAGATAAATATATAAAGGATCCTTTAAAAACCCTGGACGGGTCGCATACCTTTGACAGGCTTAATCCTTCTGCCGGATTGACTTATCAAATCAGGGATAACCTGAATGTATACGGCAGCTATAGCGAGTCTGCTCGTGCGCCGACGCCGATGGAGTTGAGTTGTGCCGATCCGACGGCTCCGTGTAAATTGCCCAACTCGTTTGTGGCTGATCCGCCGCTGGAACAGGTGGTCGCCAAAACCTGGGAAGGCGGTTTCAGGGGGGATTTGGATGAGCTGTTAGGCAAGGGGGATTTGAAATGGAACCTGGGCTATTTCAACACCATCAACCACAATGACATTATTTTTCGCCGAGATGCCGCCAGCGGCCTGATTAGCCAAGGCTATTTCAGCAATGTGGGCAAGACCCGTCGCTACGGCATAGAAGCGGGAACGACCGTTAATTATCCGCAGCTGTTCAGTGGGATTGACGACTGGCATTTTTCGACCAACTATACCTACTTGAATACACGGTTTTTGGATGGCTTTGATATTCAGAACCCGCTGGATACGACCCAGGCGATGGCTGTTACCAAAGGCAACAGAATTCCGGGTATCCCCGAGCATATCTATAAGGCTGCGGTGGGGGTCGATTTATGGCAGCGCGTGTCGTTGGGCATTGACGGCATCTACAGCGGCAATAAGTATTTCAGGGGCGACGAGGCCAATTCCACAGCGCCGTTAGCCGGTTACTGGCTGTTTAACGCCAAGGCGGAATACAAGGTGACCAAGAATTTTGCGGTATTCGGCAAGGTCGATAATATCTTCGACAAGAACTACAACTCTTTCGGTGTTTATGGGCAGGCCAATGAGATATTGCCGGGCTTTGACGATCGCCGGTTTGTGGCACCCGGTGCGCCCAGAGCGGGTTGGATTGGGGTGCGGTTGACTATGTAGATGAAAGACTAAAGGTGAAAGGTGAAAGGTGAAAGGTGAAAGGGATTTTTCGTCTTGTGCCTTTCGCCTTTCGTCTTTTTTTTGCCAATAAAAAGCCCGCATAAAGCGGGCGTGTTGAGTGCTGTTATTATTGTTATTTAGTTGTCGTTTGCAACTTGACCCAAGCAGTGTCACTTATTTTATTATTATTATCAGCTAGTCTAAAAGACTAAATTCCCCCTCTTAGTCGGTAATGAAACCGAGCTCAGTCCCTTAAGCTGGTGCGAATTTTATTCAAATGAACTCCTCTTGTCTATTTAAAAATAGGGATTCGCGGGAAAAATATGATCGCTCCTGAAATATGCAATAAATACAATTCGTTACATAATTTTAGCTGCTGCTAATAAACGAAATGACAGGCAAGCAGTGCTTTTTGTTCAGGTAACGTTCAGGGTTATCACCGGTTGCGTCTGGCCTCTTCTTCCTCATTGGTAAAGAAGTTGAGTCGTTCATTAAGGATGGAAGATAGTTGGAAATTAAGGCCTTTTGATTTTTGAGCCAGTTTTATTTGCAGGATTGCATCTCTGGTCTGCCCCGTTGCATAGTAGTATTCCGCAAGATAACGATGAGATTCGGCGGGTTGGTTTAAATCGCTATAAACTTGTGCCAACAACTGTGAATAAATCGGTTGTTGCTGGGTTTTAGGCTTTAACAGAAGTAAGTTTTTCCGTGCCAGGTCGGCGTTACCCGCTTTTAGCAGGGAGGTAATGTATTCGAGCTTAATGGCCTCGTTATCGGGAAATTGTTCGGTCAGTTTTTTATAGCGGGCCAGCGCTGTGCTGTAATTTTTGGAGTCCAGCGCAGTGCGGGCAAGCGCGGCTGCGTATTGGGCCTGGTTTGGGTATTCCTTGCCGAGTTGCTGGAAAATTGTTTCCGCTTCATTGAATTTTTGCGAGTTAAGTGCGCACAGGCCAAGCCCGTAGCGGGCAACGGTGCGTTGTTCGATGGTGCCTTGAGTTGATCGGGCTTGAAAGTACTTAAGCGTCTCGGCAATGTCAGTGCCGGTTAACACCCGAATTTTTGCTTTGGCTAATTGGTAGCCGAGCGAATCCGGATATTGTTTGTAGGGATAGGTTTCCGCGCGTCCCCGGGTGTCGGAAATACGTGAGGCGGTAACCGGGTGGGTCCTTAGAAATTCAGGAATGTTCTGCCCGTAATAGCGGCTGGATTGCTGTAGACGCTCGAAAAAAGTGGGCATGCTGCGCGGATCGTATTGAGAGCCTGCCAAGGTTTGCATGCCGACCCGGTCAGCCTCCGCCTCGTTTTCGCGCGTAAAATCAATTTGAAACTGAACGTTACCGGCCTGGATAGCCACGATGGCGGCTTGTCCAAGAGCGGGGGATTGGGTGCCCAATAAAATGGCGGCCAGTGTCGCGGCGGCAGTAGGGATCGATAAGCGGCTGGAGGCCTCGTAAGCGCGGTACAAGTGGCGCTGGGTAACGTGGGCAATTTCGTGCGCCATAACCGATGCCAATTCGCTTTCGGCTTCGGTGATTAAAATTAACCCGGAATTTACGCCAATATAGCCGCCAGGTCCCGCAAAAGCATTAATGTCATTTTCCATTACCACAAAGAAATGGAACGGGTTGCTCGGTGCGTCGCTATTGGCTACCAGTCTTTCGCCGATAGTTTGAATGTATTGCTGAATTTCGGCATCCTGATTGATGGAAATTTGCGAGTGCAGGCTGCGGAAAAACGCTTCGCCAAACTCTTTTTCTTCGGCGGGCGTAATCAGGGTGCCGGAAGAGTCGCCCATGTCAGGCAATTCGATTTTGGTAATCTCAACGGCCTGTGGTGGGGCAGGGAAGAGGGCGAGGCTTAAAGCCAGTGTAATGGCGGATGGTTTGAATTTCATACGATGAGACTGAATAAAATTTAACGTGAGTTTAATCGGGTTGTTAGCGGCTCAACATCAGGTTCATGATCTTGAGTTTTATCCGGCGGGTCTGGTCTATTGTTCCAGATATTCTTCGGTTTCGCAAAGCGGGAGGCAAATGCACCGGTTGCGACCTTTCAGTTTGGCTTGATAGAGTGCCGCGTCAGCTTTGTTTAACAGGTTGTCGTCGTTTTCCGGAATGCCGGTGCAAAGACCGACGCTAATCGTTATCTGATTGAATGGGCGGGATTTTATATGCGGCATTGCCAGATTAAAAACGGCGCTTCTTAATTTCTCGGCAAATTGTTCGGCGACTTTCTGGGGTAAATGCGGCATCACCAGAACGAATTCTTCTCCGCCATAACGTGCCACGATGTCGGTGGCGCGCGATAGTTGCGATTTTAATGCGCTCGCGACCTGCTTTATTGCATTATCGCCGGCTATATGTCCGTAATAATCGTTATAGGACTTAAAAAAATCAATATCGACCATGAAGATGGATAAGGGGTGTTTTTGCCGCTTTGCCTCGGCTATGGCCATTTCGTAATGCGCATCGAAGAATCGGCGGTTGCAGATGTCGGTCAAACTGTCCGTTGTCGCTTCTTTCTTCAGGATTTCCGAGTGTGAGCGCAGCATTTTTTCACGCTTGATTGAGGTGCTGGAGTCCGTTATTTGAATGAGACAGCATGATTCGTTCAGTTGCGACTGAATGGGCGTGATGGTAATCGATTGATACATCCTGGTTTGCTGTTGATTTGCTTCGCATCCATTGTACAGCGGCAGCGGCGTACGGTGCAGAGCCGTTGACAAGACCACGGGCAGTCTGTGCGTCAGGGTGTTTTTGAGTGCGGTCAGGAATGCCGGTGACACAGACTCTGAAAACACGTTTTCAAATTGCCGGTTAAGGGCGTCGGTTTCTTTAATATCGCTATGCTTGGCAATCCAGTTGTTCCAGAGCAATACTTTGCTATCGGCATCGACAACGCATACCCCGAGGTTTAGTGAATTAAATATATCTTCCATATCAAAACGCTTTGCACTGAGGGTATTCATGAAATACTGCCAAGAAATTGATTAATATGGATAACAAGGTTAGTCAGGGATGTGGAGCTTAACAGGAATACGAGATTGCCGGTCGTATGCCGCTTTTCGATGGCGAGATCGATATGTAATACCATCACATAGGGCTGATTGGAGTTTTCTTTGAGCCGATGTAATATTTCATCGGCTGATGCGACTCTGTAATTGGGTAAGGAGCTTTCCAGTGTGAAGTGGAGTATGTCAGCCATCGCGGATAGGCAAGCATTCAAAATGATGTTGCCCAATTCACACATCGCTTCGTGCTCAAATTCTGCAAGTTCTTCAAGACTCATCTGCGAGCCCATCATATCGCTGACGATTTTTAAGGCTTGCTCTTCGGTAAATAAAAGTACGGCTTCGGCATTAAACGGGCCGCTAAAGTACTGACTTACCGCACCGAATCGTCCGCTGTTCAACGATAATGTTGTCGCATTGATGTCTTCTGAGTTAATGACTTGCACAGAGGGGACGGAAATATGTACTTCGTCTCCGACAATCTCGCTAAGGCTTAATGCTGCGCGGCCTGCGCCGATGCTAAATATCTCAGCCAAGGCATCAAGATGAAGTTCGCTGAGATCGCTCATTTGGAATTTGTAAAATAGTCTAGCGTCAGAGCAATTGATTTTTCTGTGACTGGTTTTGCAACTAATATGGACCCAAACGAACGGGCACGATTTTTGTGGGTTTCTTGAATGTTTGCCGAGAAAATAACCATTTTCATTAAAGGATATTTAGATAATATCCGCTCTGCGGCATCGGTTCCTGAAATGCCCGGCATATTAATATCCATGGTGCAATAGTCCGGACGCTCATTATCAGCAAGTTCAATAGCGTCTTCGCCGCAGACAGCTTCAAAAATAACCCAGTCGGGGCGTTGGACGAGAATGTGTGTGCGGATTAACATTCTGGATACCTTGCTATCATCGACGATCAAAAGTTTTTTTATTGAACTGTCCACAGGCATGATTGATTTTTACTAAGGTTAAACTTCAAGCATTCTACATGAAAAGATAAAAGTCGCGAAGCTATTCTATAGCCTGGTTTGTAGGGGATAAACTTTACGTTTTTAATTGAATTGGGCTGTGTCGGCCACGACTACGGTTGTCGCGAGTGTGGCAGTGCTACGGACAATGTTCTTGTTGTTGAGGTCTGCAGTATTCCTTATTTTGTAGATGAAAATGTAAATTTATCTGGAATTATTTGTTAACTTTCATGGTGATATGGAACGACTTAAGGAAGCCAGTATAAGATGTATTTTATATGAATAAATACCATATGTTTTATGGTAGTGTATGGGCCTATAACAATAAAAACATAAGGGCGAAATATCGTGTCAGACATTAATTCCTCCCAACAAAAACGCGCGCTTACCGCGAGCACGGTGGCATTCACCACCTGCTTTGCGGTGTGGACCATCTTTTCTATCATCGGCTTACAAATCCAGAAAGACCTGCATTTAAGCGAGACCGAATTCGGCTTGCTGGTCGGCACACCGATACTTTCAGGCTCGTTAATTCGGCTGATGCTGGGCATCTGGAGCGATCAGTACGGTGGCCGTATCGTTTATCTAATGGTGATGGTGACGGCGGCTATTGCCACTTTTTTGCTGACTACTGTTGAAACTTACACGATGTTTCTAGTAACCGCACTCGGCATCGGTGTTGCCGGCGGGTCGTTTGCCGTGGGCATCGCCTATGTTTCGCGTTGGTTCCCTAAAGAGAAGCAAGGCACGGCGTTAGGTATTTTCGGACTCGGCAATGTCGGGGCGGCGGTGACTAAATTCGTCGCACCCTTTGTGATGGTCGCATTCGGATGGCATGCGGTAGCGCAAATCTGGGCGGCAGCCCTGTTGTTGATGGCGGTAGTCTTCTGGTTTGTGACCGATGACGAGCCGATGCTTAAACAGCGTCGCGAGTCTGGTGTCAAACCTGAGTCATTCCTAAAGCAACTGGAACCGCTCAAGGATATGCGGGTCTGGCGGTTTTCGCTGTATTACTTCTGCGTATTCGGCGCTTTTGTCGCATTGGCGTTGTGGTTGCCGCGCTATTTGGTCGGCGCTTACGGTTTCGATATTAAGTCGGCGGGTATGCTGGCGGCGGCGTATTCCATTTTCGCCAGTCTGTTTCGTGCGTTGGGCGGCTGGTTGTCCGACCGTTATGGCGCGCGGTTGTTGATGTACTGGACCTTTATTGTTGCCTCCATCTGTACATTTTTCCTGTCCTACCCCCCTACGGATTACATCGTTCACGGCAGTAAGGGCGATATTGCCTTTAGTCTGGCAATTCAACCGATGGGCTTTATTTTCCTGGTTTCGGTGCTGGGCCTGTTCATGTCATTCGGCAAGGCGGCGGTGTACAAACATATCCCGGTTTATTATCCCGATAATGTCGGCGCTGTCGGCGGCGCAGTGGGCATGGTCGGCGGGCTGGGCGGATTTTTGTTGCCGCTGACTTTCGGCATGTTGAACGATCTGACCGGCATCTGGAGCAGCTGCTTTATGCTGCTGTTCGTATTGATGACGATTGCGCTGAGCTGGATGCATTTTTCGATTGTCAGGATGGAACGCCGCGTCGTGCCCGAATTGGCCAAAATATCAAAAGATCTGCACGAGTTGAGTCATCCGGCGCCGCTGGTATTGACCGATTGGAACCCTGAAGACCAGAATTTTTGGGAAAAGACCGGCAAGCGTATCGCCGCCCGCAACCTGTGGATCAGCATTCCCGCCTTGCTGCTGGCGTTTGCGGTGTGGATGGTGTGGAGCGTCGTGGTCATCAACCTGCCCAGCATCGGCTTTAAATACACAACCAATGAACTGTTCTGGCTGGCGGCATTGCCGGGGCTTTCGGGTGCTACCTTGCGGATTTTCTACTCGTTCATGGTGCCGATTTTTGGCGGACGTCGCTGGACTACGATCAGTACCGCTTCGTTGTTGTTGCCGTCCTTATGGATAGGTTTTGCGGTGCAAAATCCTGAAACGCCTTATGTGTTAATGGTGGTCTTAGCCTTGTTATGCGGTTTCGGAGGCGGCAACTTTGCCTCCAGCATGGCGAATATCAGCTTTTTTTATCCCCAATCCCAAAAAGGCACGGCTTTGGGCTTGAATGCCGGTTTAGGCAATTTGGGCGTCAGTACCGTGCAATTTGTGGTGCCGCTGGTTATCGCGGCCGGCGTGTTCGGTTCGCTGGGCGGCGAGCCGCAAGAGTGGGTTAAGGGCGCGGTGACCAAGTCGATCTGGCTGCAAAACGCCGGTTTTATCTGGGTGCCGTTTATCATCGCAACCAGCATCGCGGCGTGGTTCGGCATGAACGATATTGCCTCCGCTAAAGCTTCGTTCAAAGAACAATCGGTCATTTTCAAGCGCAAACATAACTGGCTGATGTGCTGGCTTTATACCGGAACATTCGGTTCGTTTATCGGCTATGCGGCCGGTTTTCCGATGCTGATTAAAATCCTGTTTCCCGATATTAACCCGACTCAATACGCCTTTTTGGGACCACTGGTCGGCGCGTTAATCAGGCCGGTCGGCGGTTGGTTGGCCGACAAGCTGGGCGGAGCGCAGGTGACGCTGTGGAATTTCGTCATCATGATTTGCGCGGTGTTCGGCGTGCTGCATTTTATGCCTTCGGCCGGAAATCCCGGCGATTTCTGGGGCTTCCTCGCGATGTTCATGTTGTTGTTTATCACCACCGGCATCGGCAACGGCTCCACCTTCCGCATGATCCCGGTTATCTTCATGACTGAACGGCTTTGCGCGGTAAAAGGGCAGGGTGAAGAAACGATTGCCAAAGCTAAAAAAGATGCGGCAAAAGAAGCGGCGGCGGTGCTGGGTTTCAGTTCGGCGATTGCCGCTTACGGCGCGTTCTTTATCCCCAAGAGTTACGGCACGGCGATCAGCATGACCGGCACGCCCGATGCGGCGCTGTATTGCTTTATCGCTTTTTATCTGGCGTGTATTGGCATCACTTGGTGGTTTTACGCGCGTAAAACGGCGGCTATGCCTTGTTAAAAAACGGAACAGGCGGGATTAATACATGATAACTTTTAAAATTGTGTCAGATACTTATCCGAGATAAACAATGGCTGATTGTTGCAATGACAAAGCTTGCGAGATTGAGGCGCTTCGTAACCGCCAAAGTTCGACGCTTAAAATAGTACTGGGTATTAATGCTGCCATGTTCATAGTAGAACTCATAGCGGGACTAATCGGTGGTTCTGTCTCGCTGGTGGCGGATTCGTTGGATATGCTTGGCGATGCGTTGGTATACGGTTTCAGCATTTACGTTGTCGCACGCGGCGCAAGAATGAAAGCTAAAGCAGCCCTGTTCAAAGGCGGCATCATGGCGGCCTTTGGTTTTTTTGTTCTTGGACAGGCGGTTTATAAAGTCGTTTTTCCGCAGGTGCCCGTGTTCGAGGCTATCGGTGCAATTGGCTTGTTGGCGCTTGCTGCGAATAGTATTTGTTTCGCCTTGCTCTGGCGGCATCGAGTCGATGATATAAACATGAGTTCAGTTTGGCTGTGTTCTCGTAACGACATTATCGCGAATATCTCGGTGTTGTTTGCCGCCGTAGGCGTATGGTTTACCCAATCCGGCTGGCCCGACATTTTGGTTGGTTTGGCACTTGCCGCTCTTTTTCTACGCTCAGCATTATTCGTATTGCGTGCTGCTATTACAGAGCTTCGAGCAATCAATGCTTAACGTTCTCATCACCCTAAAACATAGGTAAATCTTATGAGCCATTTCCTGGACCGCTTACTCTTCTTCAAGAAAAAAGTAGATACCTTCTCCGGTGATCACGGCGTGGTGACCAATGAAGACCGAAGCTGGGAGAACAGCTACCGATCGCGCTGGCAACACGACAAAATCGTGCGTTCCACGCATGGCGTCAATTGCACGGGCTCTTGCAGCTGGAAGATCTATGTTAAAAACGGGCTGGTGACCTGGGAAACCCAGCAAACCGATTATCCGCGCACCCGCCCCGATCTGCCCAATCACGAGCCGCGAGGTTGTTCGCGCGGAGCGAGTTATTCCTGGTATTTGTACAGCGCCAATCGGCTTAAATATCCGCTAATACGTGGCCGACTGGTCAAGTTGTGGCGCGAGGCCAGATTGACTTTAGACCCGGTCGAAGCCTGGGCTTCGATAGTCGAAGACCCGACTAAAACCGCAGAATACAAGTCGATACGCGGCTTGGGCGGATTGGTTCGCGCCAATTGGGAAGAGGTCAACGAAATCATCGCGGCGGCCAATATATACACCGCCAAAACCTTCGGCCCAGACCGTATTATCGGATTCTCGCCGATTCCCGCCATGTCGATGGTGTCTTATGCGGCCGGCAGCCGTTATCTGTCGCTGATCGGCGGCGTCAGCATGAGTTTTTACGATTGGTATTGCGATTTGCCACCGGCATCGCCGCAAACCTGGGGCGAGCAAACCGATGTGCCGGAATCGGCAGATTGGTATAACGCTGGATTCTTGATGCTGTGGGGATCAAACGTTCCACAAACCCGCACCCCCGACGCCCATTTCATGACCGAAGCGCGCTATAAAGGCGCAAAGGTCGTGGTCGTCAGTCCCGATTATTCGGAGGCCAGCAAGTTCGCCGATCTGTGGCTGCATCCCAAGCAAGGCACCGATGCGGCGCTGGCGATGGCGATAGGCCACGTGATCCTCAAGGAATTTCATGTCGAGCGCCAAAGCCCGTATTTCAACCAGTACGTGCGCGAAAATACCGACTTGCCTTTTCTGGTCATGCTGAAAGAACAAGACGGCTATTATGTGCAGGATCGCTATTTCAGAGCCTCGGATTTTTTAGGCCAGCTGGGCCAAGACAATAATCCCGACTGGAAAACGGTAGCTTATGATGAAATCAACGGCCACATCGTCCCGCCTTGCGGTTCGATCGGTTTCCGTTGGGGCGAAAGCGGACATTGGAACATCGAACAAAAAACCGTAGACAATCAGGAAGTGCGCTTGCGCTTGAGCTTGATTGATACCAAAGACGATGTCGCCAGCGTCGGCTTCCCTTATTTTGGCGGTTCCGAACACCCGCATTTTACCCATTCCACCCATGACGTTATCCAAAAGCGCAATGTGCCGGTTAAAAAAATCACCCTGGCCGACGGCACCGAAGTCTTGGCGACCACGGTATTCGATTTGCTGGTTGCCAACTACGGCATAGATTGCGGCTTGGGCGGTGAAAACGTTGCTACTTCTTATGATGAAGATGTTCCGTACACGCCTGCGTGGCAAGAAAAAATCACCGGCGTGTCACGGAAAAACGTGATCGCGGTGGCGCGGGAATTTGCGACCAACGCCGAAAAAACCAAGGGCCGCTCGATGGTCATTCTGGGCGCCGGTATCAATCACTGGTACCACATGGACATGAATTACCGCGGCATCATGAATATGCTGATGCTGTGCGGTTGCGTCGGGCAATCCGGCGGCGGCTGGGCGCATTATGTGGGACAGGAAAAATTGCGTCCGCAAACCGGCTGGCTACCGCTGGCGTTCGGCCTGGATTGGAAGCGCCCGCCAAGGCAAATGAACAGCACCTCGTTTTTCTACAGCCACACCAGCCAATGGCGTTATGAAAAGCTCAAAGTTCATGAGATTTTGTCGCCGCTGGCAAAGCCCGAAGACTGGCAAGGCAGCTTGATCGATTTTAACGTCCGCTCCGAACGCATGGGCTGGCTGCCGTCCGCGCCGCAATTGCAAACCAACCCCTTGCAAGTGGTCAGGGATGCGGAAAAAGCTAAAAAAGACCCGATCGAATATGTCGTCAAATCGCTGAAAAGCGGCAAATTAAAAATGTCCTGCGAAGACCCGGACAACCCGCTTAACTTTCCGCGTAACATGTTTGTCTGGCGCTCCAATTTGCTGGGCTCTTCGGGTAAAGGGCATGAATATTTCCTGAAGTATTTACTGGGCACGCAACACGGCGTGCAAGGGAAGGATCTGGGCGATAGCGGCGATAAACCCTCGGAAGTCGAATGGCATGAAACCGCCGCGGAAGGCAAACTCGATTTGCTGGTCACGCTGGATTTTCGCCTGTCCACGACCTGCCTGTATTCGGATATTATCTTGCCAACCGCAACCTGGTATGAGAAAAACGACCTGAATACCTCGGATATGCACCCGTTCATCCATCCGTTGTCCAAGGCTGTCGATCCCGCCTGGGAATCGCGTTCCGACTGGGATATTTATAAAGGCATCGCCAAGAAATTCTCGGAATTGACCATAGGTCATTTGGGCGTAGAAAAAGACATAGTCGCCGTGCCGATTCTGCATGACACACCGGCAGAGCTGGCCCAGCCGTTCGACGTCAAGGACTGGAAGAAAAAGGAATGCGAGCCGATTCCGGGTAAAACCATGCCGACGCTGGTCGTGGTCGAGCGTGACTACCCGAACACCTATAAGATGTTCACTTCTCTGGGGCCGTTGATGAGCAAAGTCGGCAACGGCGGCAAAGGCATAGCCTGGAACACCGAGACCGAAGTCAAGCAACTGGGCGAGCTGAACCGACTGGTGACCGATGAAGGCATCAGCAAAGGCCTGCCGCGTATCGAAACCGATATTGATGCGACCGAAGTCATTTTGATGCTGGCGCCTGAAACCAACGGTCATGTCGCCGTCAAAGCCTGGGAAGCCTTAAGCAAAATCACCGGGCGGGATCATACCCATCTGGCACTGCCGCGCGAAGACGACAAAATCCGTTTCCGCGACGTACAGGCGCAGCCGCGCAAGATCATTTCATCGCCGACCTGGAGCGGTTTGGAATCCGAGCAAGTCTGTTACAACGCCTGCTATACCAATGTGCACGAACGGATTCCCTGGCGCACCCTGACCGGCCGCCAGCAGTTTTACCAGGATCACAGCTGGATGCGGGCGTTTGGCGAGACCTTGTGCGTCTACAAGCCGCCGGTCGATACCCGCTCCATCGCGCCGATTCTGGGTCAAAAGCCCAACGGTAATGACGAGCTGGTGTTGAACTTCATCACCCCGCACCAGAAGTGGGGCATACACAGCACCTATAACGATAACCTGTTGATGCTGACCTTGTCGCGCGGCGGCCCGATCGTGTGGATGGGTGAAGTCGATGCGGCGAAAGTCGGCATTAAGGACAACGATTGGGTAGAAGCCTATAACGTCAACGGCGCGCTGGTCGCCAGGGCCGTGGTCAGTCAGCGCGTTCCCGAAGGCATGTGCATGATGTATCACGCCCAGGAAAAAATCATCAACACGCCGGGATCGGAGACAACCGGCGGGCGCGGCGGCATCCATAACTCGGTCACCCGGGCGACGCTTAAACCCACGCACATGATCGGCGGTTACGCCCAGCTAAGTTACGGCTTTAACTATTACGGCACGGTCGGTTCCAATCGGGATGAGTTTGTGATTATCCGCAAGCTCAGCACCGTCGATTGGCTGGAAGAACCCAGTCAAAATGCCAATCAGCAGGAGAAAGTGTAATGACTAATCCCAGTAAAAGACTGCGTAATATTCGCGCACAAATAGGCATGGTGCTGAACCTGGACAAGTGTATCGGCTGTCACACCTGCACCATTTCCTGCAAAAACGTCTGGACCTCGCGCAAAGGCGTTGAATACGCATGGTTCAACAATGTCGAAACCAAGCCGGGCGTGGGTTTTCCGCAGCAGTGGGAAAACCAGGACAAATGGAACGGCGGCTGGGTGCGCAAAATCAACGGCAAGATAGAACCGCGCCAAGGCAGCAAACACCAGATCTTGCGTAACATTTTCGGCAACCCCGACTTGCCTGCCATCGACGATTATTACGAGCCGTTCGATTTCGATTACCAGCATTTGCATAGCGCCAAGGAATCGAAAAACCCGCCTACTGCGCGCCCCTTTTCGCTGATCACCGGCGAGCGCATGGAAAAAATCGAAGGCGGCCCGAACTGGGAGGAAATCCTGGGCACCGAGTTTTCATCACGTTCGCGCGATACCAATTTCGACAATATCCAAAAAGAAATGTACGGTGAGTTTGAAAACACCTTCATGATGTATTTGCCGCGCTTGTGCGAACACTGCCTGAATCCGACCTGTGTTGCGGCCTGTCCCAGCGGCTCGATTTACAAGCGCGAAGAAGACGGCATCGTGTTGATCGACCAGGACAAATGCCGCGGCTGGCGGATGTGCGTTTCCGCCTGTCCGTACAAAAAAATCTACTACAACTGGGAAACCGGAAAATCGGAAAAATGCACGTTTTGCTATCCGCGCATCGAAGCTGGGGAACCAACGGTTTGTTCGGAGACCTGCGTCGGCCGGATTCGTTATTTAGGCGTGTTGCTGTACGACGCCGATCGTATCGAAGCCGCGGCCAGCTGCGAGAACGAACAGGATTTGTACCAGCAACAGCTGGATGTGTTTCTCGATCCATTCGATGAGGAAGTGATAGCGGAGGCGCGGGCGGCCGGTATTCCCGAATCATGGCTGACAGCGGCGCAGGAATCGCCGGTTTATAAAATGGCGATAGACTGGAAAGTTGCATTTCCGCTGCATCCCGAGTTCCGCACATTGCCGATGGTCTGGTACGTACCGCCGCTATCACCGATTCAATCGGCGGCGGAAAACGACCAGATCGGCATGGATGGCGACATTCCCGACGTGCGTTCGTTGCGTATTCCGGTGCAGTATCTGGCCAATCTGTTGACGGCGGGAAAAGAAGAGCCCATCGTATTGAGCTTGGAGCGGATGCTGGCGATGCGTGCTTATATGCGCAGCCTTACTGTCGATGGCGTGGCCAATACCGCGGTATTGGAGCGTGTCGGTTTGACCCAGTTGCAGGTTGAAGAAATGTACCGCTACATGGCGATTGCCAATTACGAAGACCGCTTTGTGATTCCAACCAGCCATCGCGAATATGCCAGCTCCACCTTCGATGCTTACGGCGAGCAAGGCGGCTGCGGGTTCAGTTTCGGCAGCGGATGTTCTACGGGCAATAATGACACCAACCTGTTTGGCGGCAACAAAAAGCCGCAACGTAGCGGCGGCATTCCGATCAAGATTCCGATTAAAGTGGAACCGGCAAAATAAGGCATCATTATGCAAACATTAAAAACAGTCTCATCGTTCCCACGCCTCGGCGCACAGCCCTATACACAAGTACACTCTCGTTCCCACGCAACGCGTGGGAACGCCGGTAACGTTGCTAGTTCCCAAGCTCCTGCTTGGGAATTCAGTGCGGGAAGCTCCAGCTTCCCGTCTCGCGAAGCTGGAGCTTCGTTAACTGGGTTCCCAAGCAGGAGCTTGGGAACCAGCATAACCAGCATAACGATAACGCAGGAGCTAAAATGAGCATGCAAACCCTTAAAGTTCTATCGCTACTGCTAAGCTATCCCGAAGCCGAGATGCTTGAAGTATTGGACGAAATGGCGGCGGTCGTCGAGCAGGAAAACCTGTTGCTGGAAGACCATAAAAAATCCGTGCTGGCGCTGATCGATTCATATCGCGGCGCAGACCTGATGGATAGCCAAGAGGATTATGTGGCGTTATTCGACCGGGGACGGTTTTTGTCGCTGCATATATTCGAGCATGTTCACGGCGAATCCCGAGACCGGGGGCAGGCCATGGTTAATCTGCTGCAAATGTATGAAGCGCACGGCTTTGAAATGTCCACGCATGAACTGCCGGACTACATCCCGTTATTTCTGGAGTTTCTCTCGCAACAGGAACAGGCCGAGGCGGCGCAGTTATTACATGACGCGATGCCGGTATTGAGTTTGCTGGGGGCGCGTTTAACCGAACGCGGCAGCGAGTTTCGCGCAATTTTCGACGCACTGGCAGGTTTTGCAGGCGAACCCGAAGCGCTGGAACAAATCCGTCAGCAAGCCGCTACCGAAGGCGAGGATGAAACCGTGGTTTACATGGATCAAATCTGGGAAGACGAAGCCGTCAGTTTTATGGGGGCAGGGGATGCGTGTAAAAGCCAAACCCCCGCTGCCAGTCCGATCACAATCACGTCGCGCGAGCAGTTTTTAAAAGCGCAAAACCGTTCTCTTTAAGAAGGAGTCAATCGTGGATTATCTCAATACCTTACTATTCGGCTATTACCCTTATATCGCCATCAGCGTATTTTTCATCGGCAGCCTGGCGCGTTACGACCGCGATCAATACACTTGGCGCACCGGTTCCAGCCAATTCCTGCGTGCCGACGAATTAAGACTGGGCAGCAACTTATTTCATATCGGCATCCTGCTGCTGTTCGTCGGGCATTTCGTCGGCCTGTTGACGCCGCCTGCGGTTTATCATGCCTTGGGCTTGTCAACGTCTGGCAAACAAATGCTGGCCGTAGTTGCGGGCGGCGTCTTCGGCGGCTTGTGCTTAAAAGGCATCATCATCCTGATACGCCGCCGCCTGACCGATGCCCGCATTCGCGCCACCAGCAGCCGCATGGATATTTTCATCTTGTTACTGATCGGCGTGCAGCTGGTGCTGGGTCTGATGACCTTGCCTATTTCCATTTATCATCATGACGGCGCTAACATGTTGCTGCTGTCGGAGTGGGCGCAACGCATCGTGACTTTCCGTAGCGGTGCGGCGGATCAAGTCAGCGAGATCGGCATTATCTTCAAATTGCATTTGTTTTTAGGGCAGACCTTGTTCCTGGTTTTTCCTTTCTCTCGATTGGTACATGTTTGGAGCGTTCCGCTGGGCTATGTCACGCGTCCTTATCAAGTCGTTCGTAGGCGTTGATCTCAATCGGGTTAAAAAAGAGGATATTAAGCGATGAGTAGGGCGCGCGCCGTGCGCGCCTTCTCTGCGACTCTCTGGCGCGCATGGCAAGCCCTACGTTAAGTAACGTGATAACACTCAAAAGGTAAAATCATGAACAAATCATCCAGTTTGCTGTTATTGACTATAGCGCTGGGCAGCTTGACCGCCAGCTGCTCCGACGAAGTACAAAACAAAGCGGAACTTGAAAAATATGCCGCCAGTCAGGCCGGGCAAGCAAAACATAAATCGATGTCTGCCGTAGAAATGACCGGACACGAAGGGGGCGGAATGCAGCATTCCATGCCGATGCCGGCCGAGCTTTCGACCACCCGGCAAAGCGATGTCGGCGAAATCGGCCGCCGCGCCGATGATTTACCGGCCCCTCTAAACAGAACACAAGCTCAACTGGTCAGCGTCGATCTTTATACCGACGAACGGGTTGCCGAAATGATGCCCGGCGTGACCTATCAATACTGGACCTATAACAGCAAGGTGCCGGGGCCGTTTATCCGCGCCAGGGCGGGCGATCAGGTGGAAATACATCTGAATCACGGTAAACCCGGTACTGCGGACGAGGCCCATAGCGAACATACCGCGGCCCAACATAGCGCCGACGGCCACTCGGTGCATTCCATCGATCTGCATGCGGTGGTCGGCCCCGGCGGCGGCGCGCCGTTAATGCAAGTCGGGCAGGGCGAACAAAAAAGTTTTCGCTTTAAAGCCACGCATCCGGGCATTTATGTTTATCACTGCGCCAGTCCGCATGTGCCGACCCACATCGCCAACGGCATGTACGGCATGATCCTGGTGGAACCCGAACAGGGCTTGGCAAAAGTCGACCGCGAGTTTTACGTGATGCAGGGCGATTTTTACACCAGCGGCAAGTACGGCGATAAAGGTCTGCAATCGTTCAGCAAGGAAAAAATGCTGGCCGAAAAGCCCGAGTATTTCCTATTCAATGGCCGGGTCAACTCGCTCAGCGGCGATCGGGCTTTAAAAGCCAAAGTGGGTGAAAAAATCCGCCTGTTTGTCGGCGTCGGCTCGCATGTCGCATCCAACTTCCATATCATCGGCGCTATTTTCGAAAACCTGTATCAAGACGGAGCGATCATGAACCCGCCGCTGAAAAACGTCCAAACCACAGTCATAGCCCCAGGTTCTGCGGTCATGATTGAGTTTACCGCCGAAGTCCCCGGCAAATACCTGCTGGTCGATCACAGCCTGACACGCGCTATTGATAAGGGCGCGCTGGCTGAATTGGTCATCGAAGGTGCGGCTCAGCCGGAGCTTTATCAGCAGGTTGGGCATTAATGGTGTCGAGTGGGCAACAGCTTTTTCGTTGCCCAATATTTTGATATTTGGAGGGCAAATTCGAAATCCATCGCTATATTGAAACATTATAATGTTGGGCATAAAAGCATGATCAACCACTAGACTAATAAGAATAAGTTCACCTGGGCAAAGAATTCTTGTTGATCTAATTATTAGGAAATATATCAGTCTGCGCTTCCATGAGTTTTTTGGCGTGTCGATATTTCTTTCCTTGAGTCGTTTGAAAAGAAGCGTTGCCGTCAATTTTTTCGAAAACGGTAGTGACTGAATAACCCGTGATTTTGACTTCGCCAATCTCGTCAATTTCTCTATGAATAATTAAGACACACTTTATAATTGATCCATGCTGAAACGGTATATTCTCCAAGAGTACAGCATCTCTAAATGCCACATCCTGCATATCAAAATTAATGGGTGTTTCGTTATATATTCCTTTCCATTTATAACGACCTTCTTTTAGAACAGGAGATACTATCTCGATTATGGCGTTATCGTCCTCTTCAGATCTTAGTTTATTGGTGCTAAGAATAAATTTCCTGAAATCGGTTCTTACGACAGATATTTCATTTGTAACAGGTTTCCAATCATCATTTAATGCACTAAAACCAATTTTATTGATTTTCTCGTGCTTTTCTAAATTGGAATAAAAGTTTGATTTTCTTTTAATGATCCTTAAATTATTAGCTACTGTATCGGCCGTTTTTTTAATGCTTTCTTTAGTTGTTTCGTTATCTCGAAGTTCTCGCTTTAATTTTTCGATACTGAGCTTTTTTTCCTCAATGTTTAAGTGACTTAGCTCTTCTTCCAGTTCCTCATTTTTCCCCTCAAATTGAGGAATGGTTGTAACTATAGTTTGAATAAACATAAGGAGTAATGTTACTTCTTGAACATTTTTTCCCAATATTTTCCAAAAGTCCCTGAAACCGCCTTGCTGATAAACTTCCGATATTAGTTGAGAGTCAATATCTAAAATTGCAGCAACCTCAATGATGATTGCAAGAAGTTCAGATTCGCATTTATTGCGGACTAAAGCGTCTATTTCATGGCTATCGTCATTAAAATAATAATGAAGTTCTAATCTATTTGCGTTTTTCAAGTTCAATTCCTTTTGTGTTATTTCTATTAATTTTGACTAAATGAGTATAAATGTTTCGTAGGTTAATCATATGTAGGACCTGTATGACAACAAAGTTCGGATTTTATCTGAATTGGTAACTGTATATCATTTTAAAATAAAGTCTAGTTAGGTGGCTGAGTAGCTCTGTAGATGGGTAAATAAATCCGTGTAACTGCTTATTTGGCAAAATATTTATTATTCGATAGGTCATGTTTTTCGATTAGACCTGAATGAGATGTAAAAACGCGGTAAGGCGTATTATTTGTAGGGTGGATTCGCCTCACGCGGGACGGAGGTTTGCAACTCGGTCCCAAATGTTTTTGCAATGCCAGAGCTTAATGGCTTACGCTTAACCAACGCCTTACGTTTCGAACGGGGCAACATGCCCCGTCCAGCTATGGAGATTTTTCATTGGAAAATATTATCTCGCCATGTGTAAGGAACTGCTGCCTGAATGGCGAAAATGTCTGCCTTGGTTGCTTTCGCAGCATTGATGAAATTCTTCAATGGAGCGATGCAACAGAACAGCAAAAGCAAAAAATAATACATTTGGCAAATGCACGAAAATTGATCATCGATTTAAATAGGGATCATCTATAGATTCTGGCGGTGACAGCCTTGTAGGTCGGGTTAGCGTAGCGTAACCCGACATTTGCCGCTTCGATGTGTCGGGTTACGCTACGCTAACCCGACCTACGCAACTCTGCCACCTAACTGAAACTTGCGCAAAAGGACTATTTTTTCTTAAACCCATGCACCATCGCCCTGGCCAGATTCTCGCGGTGGATATAGCTTTCAACGGCTACGCCTGCGACATGTACTACCACCAGAATCAACGTGAAGTTGGCGAAAAACTCATGCACTTCTTCCCACATTTTTTCGTTGGCCGGGCCGATAGCCGCCAGCGGTCCGGCGGCCTGGTCTGCGCCGTACACCGCAAATCCGGTGATAACCGTCGCTAATAGACTGACCAGCAATAAGACAATCATCGCTGCACCCGCCGGGTTGTGGCCGATGTAACGCCGGGTTTTTAATACGAGCAGGTCTTTAATATAGGCAATCGACTTGGCAGGGCTGCATAAAAAATTCGAGAACCGGGCATAGTCGTTGCCGATAAATCCCCAGACCAATCGGAATACCAATAATCCGGTCACCAGATAACCCGCCCAGACGTGAACCGTTAATAAGTCATCTTCAGTCAGGTAAGCGATAAAAAATCCGGCAACCAGCAGCCAGTGAAAGATTCTAAGCGGGAGATCCCATACTTTAACTAATTCTTGCGAGTTCATTTTTGTACCCCTGTTCTTGTCGTGTTGATGAGCTATTAATTCTATTTCATGGACATACAATGTATGACCGTCATTCCGGCATGGATTGTCGGAATCCAGGCACCATGGATGGATTGAATTGACCATTCATGGCACTAGAAACCCGCTCCCCGCGGCCTGACAAAGTAGACTTAAGAAAAAACCGGAAATGCAGTTGAGCTTAACATGACACTAAAATCCATTCTAGGTATTGGCGGCCTGTTCAACCCCATATCCGTAAAAAGAAACCCAGCAACAGCACGGAAAATCCGCCGATTTCTGATACCGCCAGGATGTTGAGCATAAGATTATCCTTCGCTCGGTTGGCGGAATCACGCAGGCTGTTGTTGCTTTGGGTGGTCAAGCCAAGGTTGATGTAGTGGAATGTGGCGATGCCGAAAAACAGCAGCGGAAAGATCACGGCGACGGTATTCACGGTATCGGAAAATGCGCTGGTCGCGGCGAAAACGGCAAGCAATTGCGCCGCAAACGCGTACATCAATGCCGCACGGTGGGCGGTGTTGACATAGTGCGGCGCTTCGGCGTTTGGGTGCCGTCTCATGCAGAGATACTTCCATGCGCCGGTCAGCAAACCGGTCATAAAGAAAATGCCGGAGGCGATAAGCGCAATGCGGGGCGCTGTATGGTTGAGTAGTTCTTCCATTTTATTGTCCTTGAGTGTGTTGACAGTTTTGCCGAAGGGTTAAGCCTTTAGTCTGGCGTTTTTTTCGGTTTCCCGCTGGTGCGAAACGGAACTAAAACTTGACCGTAACGGCTGTTTCGATTTTTATATGAAAACAATGAGTGAATGTTTCTTTAAACAAGGCCCGGATCATGAATATGACTGAGTTATCCGATACACTGCCGGGCAGAGCCGGTCTCAAGCTTTCGACCAACGCTATTGCGCCGCGTGAAAGAGTCGACTGGTTGCGTGAGGTGATATGCCGTGAATACACCCATGTTGAGATAATCTCACCCGCCCATGGCAACTTGTCGCAAGACTTGATTATTTATCCTTGGGGAAATCTGCAACTGTCGATAATTCAATCCAGCCCGATCTCGTTACAGCGGTTGCCCAGAGAGCCGCACTTGAGCAGCCAGGATGCCTACTTCGTGGTCATGCTTCTTTCCGGTTCCGGCCTGTTGGAGCAAAATGGACGGGAAGTCTTGCTCCGGCCGGGCGACATAAGTCTCTATGATGCGACCCGGCCGCATCGGGTTCATTGCTTTGGCGAGTTAAGCAAGATGATTTATTTATCAATCCCCCGAACTGTGTTCAGGGACAGAATTGCGGGGATAGACCGTTGCACTGCGTTGCGCATTCCCGGCGCTCAAGGAATCGGCTTTGTTGCATCGAATTTCCTGCGCTCGTCCGCCACTCACGCCGACCAGTTACAAGACCACGAATTCTCCAGCCTTTCCGATCATGCGTTGGATTTGCTGACCTTGGCCGTCGCATCGGTGCGCCCGGTTGACTTTAATCTGTCCAGAAGCCGGTCAGTCTCGCTTAACGGCATCAAGACGTTCATCGAACAAAACCTTCGGGATGCCGGTCTCGATACCGGTTTGATTACCCGTCACGCGGGTTTGTCGGCGCGTTATGTCAACGACCTGTTTGCAGATGAAGGGACTTCATTGATGCGCTACGTTTGGAAGCGCAGGCTGGAGAATTGCCGAAAGGATATGCAAGATCCGGTTTATGCAGGCCATCGACTGTCCGACATTGCGTTTCGCTGGGGGTTTAACGATGCGGCGCATTTTAGTCGTGCATTCAAGCAGCAGTTTGGTTGTTCCCCGCGTGAATTTCGGCGAAGCTGTTCAACCTAGAAAAATTATTTGATCCACGAAAAGCACGAAAATATTCAACTCGATACCAAGTTGCGAATCATCACCCAAAGGGTGAATGGCTGTGCAATACAACATAATGACTTTTTTCGTGTCTTTCGTGGACTAACTGCGGTTTTTAGGTTGAACAGTGCCGAGGCTATTTTTCAACATCACTCACGATAGCCTCGGTTTGCCAGCCGCCGCCTAGCGCTTTATACAGCGCGACCAGATTACTGGATAGCTGGGACTCGCTGGTGACCAGCAAGCTCTGGGCTTGATAAAGCGCGGTTTGGCTGGTCAGCACGTCAAGAAACGCGGTCAAGCCCTTTTGATAGCGTTCGTTGGCTAATTGAACCGCCAGCTGGTTGGCTGCAACGGCTTTTGCCAATGCTTTGTGCCGTTGCTGTTCTTTGCTGTAGGCGATCAGCGCATCTTCGACTTCCTTAAACGCGGATAAAACGGTGGACTGATAAGTCAGGAAGGATTGCTCGAATTGCGCTTTTTTGCTGTCGATGTTGGCGTTCAGTTTTCCCCAATTGAAGATCGGCAGGGTTAATGATGACGCTGCCGACCATGATTTTCCGATCGGCGTGAAGTCGGTGATGGTCGTGTTTTGCAAGCCGATGAACGCCGCCAGGTTGATTTTCGGGTACAGCTCGGCGGTCGCAACGCCGACCGATGCGTTGGCGACGGCCAGTTGCCGTTCGGCGCGGCGAATGTCCGGCCTGCGTTGTAATAATTCGGAGGGGAGGTTGGTTATTACATTAGCGGCAATGGCCGGGATAGCGCCTTGTTGGTCAAGCCGAACGGCCAGCGCACCGGGTTCTTTGCCGAGCAATACGCTGAGTGCGTGTATCGATTGCTTGACTGCCGTTTCATAGTTCGGCAACTGCGCCTCGGTCGTTGCCGCCTGTGCTTGCGCCTGGGTCACTTCCAGCATGCTGGCAAGTCCTGTCTGTTGGCGGATTTGCGTCAGTTCCCGGGTTTCCTGTTGCGCATGTAAATTTTCACGGGTAATGGCGATCAGCCGTTGATTGGCGCGCAGCTCGATATAGTTGCGGGCGACTTCACCCAGCAGGGTGACCAGCACATCCCGGCTGTTTTCGACTTCGACATCAATCGTTGCATCGGCAGATTCTACCGCACGCCTGACGCCGCCGAAAAAATCCAGCTCCCATTGGGCATCGAAGCCCATCTGGAAAATGTTGATGAATTGATTGCCGATACCAAAACCGCCGCCCGCAGAGGATGTGCCGGTTTGGGAAGCGGGCGAGGACGAGTTGTTGAACCGTCTGCTGACGCTGCTCTTGGCGTCCAGGCTGGGCAAGCCTGCTGCAATGGTTGCTGAACGAAGGGCGCGAGCGTCTTTAACCCGCGCCAAGGCAAGCTTCAAATCCAGGTTGGACGCGATCGCGTCGCTGATCAGTTTGTCGAGAACCGGATCGTTAAAAGTCTTCCACCATTGTTCCGGTTGGGAACCTTGAACCGCAGGCGTTTCAGTCCATTGCCGTGGAATCGGGATTTTGGGGCGCTGATAGTCGGGGCCGACAGCAAAGCAGCCGGATAACAGCAGGGAGACAAAAAGTGCAAGCGGGCGAGAGATCATAACGGTGAACCGCCATCTCCTGCATAATCCTTGGCTTCAATGAAGACATCCATTTGCTGGCCCACATAGACAGGCAGTTGGCTCCTGTCAAAGCTGTACAGCGCCTGCAAAACGCGCGTATCAACCTGTTCGGTGCTGTCGCCGGTCAGCGATTTTTTGGGGACCACATAGGGCTCGACATAAGCCGGAATCAGATCGGTTTTGAAGTTTCGATTGCCGCGCAGGAAGGCCACGGCCTTGCTGTTTTTGTCGAACCGCCAGGCATCATTCTCGTCAATGTCTACCCGCACATGCAGCTGATCCATATTGCCCAACACCAGCAACGGTGTGGTCAAGGCTCCGGCTTGGGCGAACTCGCCGGGTCGGATGTTGACCTGCAACACCTCGCCGTCTACCGGCGCTTGAACGACGAGCCGGGCCAGCGTGGTTTGCGTCGTTGCCAACGCGGCTTCGGCCTGTTGTACCAAGGCTTTGGCGCTGTCCAGTTTGGCGGCATTGATCAGCAGGGCATTGCGTCGCCTAAGCAATTCCTCGGAACTGATGGCGCGGCGGTCGGTCACCGCTTCGGCCAAATCGCTCAGCGATTGGGTATCTTTGAGCGAGGCATTGGCTTCGTTAATACCGGCTTGAGCTTTGGCGAGATCGGCGCGTTTAACGGCTAATTCCGCGCGGGTATCTCGGTCGTCCAGGTAAAACAACGGCGCCCCGGCTTTGACCTTATCGCCGACCTTGACGGCCAAGGTTTTGACGATACCGGACAAAGGCGTGCCGATGGCGATATTCTGGCTTTTTGCCTCGACAATACCCGCACCGGCAATAAACGATTTAAACGGCGCGGAGGCGGGCGGCGCAACGGCGGGAGCAACCGGTATAGGCTTATTGCTGTTGACGACCGTATAAATCGCAAAAAAGAATCCGACAGCCGCCAGTATCGGTAATGTGTATTTGACTTGCATACCACCTCCTGTAGATAGATTTATGGTTCGACAAGCTCACCACGAACGGCTTAATTTAATGGTTATTGTCCACGAAAAACACGAAAGCCAAAAGTAGGCGCCTCTAGGCGACATGAAAAAGCTTTGTAGCACAATTCTTAGCCTTTAGCCTTTAGCCTTTAGCCCTGCCCCTTTCACCCCAACAATATGCCCATCATCCATTTCGGCGATGCGGTCGGCGAAGTCGAAAATCCGGGCGTCATGGGTGACGATGACCAGCGCCCGGTCTTTGTGCAAGGCCACTTCCTTGAGCAGGGTCATCACATTATGTCCGGTTTCATGGTCCAGCGAGCTGGTGGGCTCGTCGCAAACAATCAGTCTCGGGCTATGAATCAGCGCTCGGGCAATGGCGACACGCTGCTGCTGTCCGCCGGAAAGCTCCGAAGGTAAAGCCGTCACTCTCGCGCCCAAGCCTACCTGCTCCAGTACCGTGACGGCTTTGCGTTCGGCATCGCTGCGTTTCATGCCGTTGATGATCAGCGGTACCGACACGTTTTCCGCCGCGTTGAGTGCAGGCAACAGGTTAAAGGCCTGAAACACGAAACCGATATTGCGCGCCCTGAAATTCAGTTTGTGCTGGTTGCTCATGCTCAGTAAGTCCTCGCCGAATACTTCGCAATAGCCGTCATCCTGGTCGAGAATACCGGCGATGACTGAAATCAACGTGGTCTTGCCGCAGCCTGAGGGGCCGACCAGCATCATTAGCTCACCCATCGCGATCTCCAGATTGACGCCGTTCAGCGCGGTCACTTTTTGGTCGCCGGTATCGTAAATCTTGACTACATTCTGGCAGCGTACCGCCAATGGTGATGGATTCATGCGTTAGCCTTTAAATACAATAGCCGGTTCCAAGCGAATCACTTTAATGATGCTGAGCAGTGCCGCAAAGATACAAATCAAGCTGACTCCAGCGCCGCTAAACATAAGCAGTTGCCACGGAAACTTGAACGCCAGTATCGAATTGCGCATCGAATAGCCGAACAATGCGGTCAAGCCCACGCCTAAACCGTAACCGATGGTACCCACTAAAACCGCCTGTAGCAAAATCATGCGCAGCAAAACCCAGTTGCTGGTGCCCATCGCTTTCAGCACGCCGAATTGTCGCAGGTTCTCCAGCGTGCTGTTGTAGAAAGTCTGGCCGGCGATGGCCGCACCGACGATAAAACCCAATAACACGGAAATGCCGAAATTAATCGGGATGCCGGTGTTGTGCATGAAATATTCATAAGTGAGGGTTTTAAACGCTTCCCCCGTATAAGCCGCCAAACCGGTAGTTGCCCGGATGCGTCGGGTCAATTCGGCGAGGTCTTGTCCTTGCTTGGCTTTAACCAGGACGAAGGACAACAGCTTACGCTCCTTGGGCGCGTAGTTCTTGGCGCGGGAATAAGTGGTATAGACCACGGGTTGGGACTGAAAGGTGCGGGTGACCTTGGCGATGCCGACAACGATGGCGCGGTGATCGTTTAACTCCACGCTGTCGCCAATTTTAAGCGGAATGCGTTCGCCGCCGGGTGTGGGCTTGCCCAGTTTATCCCTGGCGCCGTCTATATCGACGATAATGCCGTCGCTGCGGCGTAAATCTTCAATCGATCCTTCCAGCATGACCGGCGGACCGCCGATTAAGGTGGCGTCGTCCAGGCCGACAACATTGCAGGTTTGGAAAGTGCCGTCGGCAAGTCGCGCTTTTAGAAGCCCCTTGTACATCGGCATGGCCCACTCCACGCCGGAAATGCCGCGCACCCGGTAAAGCTCGGTGTCCTGCAAGGGTTTGATGTCATCGACGAACTGGACTTTCTCGTCCATCACCCAAATATCGGGCAAACCGACATCCGATATGAAACTGTAAGAGCGCGACATCAGCCCCAAAAAAATCGCCGGTTGCTGGGTCATGATCAATGAGGCAAAGGTCAGTCCCATGACAATACCGAGATATTTGCCGCGATCCCCCATCAGCATTTTTATGGCAATGTGATTCATGGTTTTGAGTTCTTGGTTGGCTGATGAAATTTGATTTTATCATGCAATGCAAATTGATAGCGTACAACCGGCAATGCCCATGGTAACTATCACAAGGCGTAGTGAGCAAATGCCCGAATGACTTTTTGATCGGCGCTAAAATGCAAGACTTCGGCTGCGAGGCGGTTGTTGGCGCTTATGTAGTAAAGCGTGATGCTGTTTACGCCGATCAGAGTTGATAGTAACTCGAAATGCAAGTCGGGAATAAGCTGCAGCGCTTGAGCCCAATAGGCGCTCACGGCGGTTTTGCCCCGGAGCGTGCCGGTGGGTTCGTTGGCAATTTGACTAATCATCGGCGACGACATTTCAAAATCGTCGGCGTAGTGGGATAGAACTCTGTCCAGGTCGTGGGCGTTCCACGAAGCGGTCCAGTCGGCGGCAAAAGACTCGGCGAATTGATGATCCATGTGTATTCTTCCTGTCAGGTTTGAGTTTGTTTTAAAAGGCAAATAGTATATTAAACAAAATTTGAAAACTTCAGCATAAATTGACAACGCACAACTGTATTCATAGAATACAAACCATGAACCACATGATCTCATCCCTGAAAATTAGCAAACGATGGCTGCGAAAGATTATTAGCTTTCACCGCAGTGCTGTCTTTTTGGTTCATTAATTCCATTTTAGCAAAGCAACTGCGGGTCTTGTCCCCGTTGCTTTGGTAGTCTTTCCGGCAAGATTCGCAGTTTTTCCATTTTAAGGAGAAGTTTGTGCATCAACCCGAATCCGTTATACCGTCGAACAATCGTCAGGCTATTATCGGCTGTTTGTTTGTCTTACTTGGCGCGTTTGGCTTTTCAGCCAAAGCGGTGCTGATCAAATTAGCTTACGACTACAGTCATCAACTGGATGTCATCACCTTGATGGTATTGCGCATGGCAATTTCATTACCTTTTTTTCTGGCGGTTGCGTTATGGCCCGTCAATAATTCGACAAAAGCGGAAGATGCACAACGCTTAAACAGGCAGGACTGGCTGATGATTTTCGGCTTGGGCATATTGGGTTATTACGTTGCCAGCTACCTTGATTTTGCAGGGCTGCAATATATCTCGGCAGGTCTTGAGCGATTGATCTTGTTTCTTTATCCGACCTTCGTGGTTTTATTTACGGCGGCGATACAACGCCGGGCCATTAACCGGCATCAGGCGCTTGCCTTAGCTTTAAGTTATGCGGGGATGATTCTGGTGTTTGTCGACAATAGGGCGGCAATGGCGTCATCGGGATTGTTGTTAGGTTCGGCATTGGTTTTGGCTAGCGCCATCGCCTTTGCTTTTTTCCTGATGGGCAGCGGCATGATGGTTAAACGGATAGGCTCGACGCGTTTTACCGCCTATTCGATGACCGTCGCCTGTCTGGCTACCGGCCTGCATTTCGTGATTCAGCACGGCGTCAAGCTATTGAATTTACCGGCCAATGTTTATTGGCTGGCGCTGATCATGGCGATTTTCTCCACCGTACTTCCGGCGTTTTTAATGAATGCCGGGATCAATCGTATCGGCGCCGGTTCGGCATCCATTATCAGCTCTATAGGGCCGATAGGTACTTTGGCGCTGGCCTTCTTGTTGTTAAACGAGACCTTGACGGCGGCGCAACTGGCCGGGACTGCTTTGGTGTTAATCGGCGTTTATGTGGTCAGCCGGGCTAAGGCTTAAATGATTTATTAACAAGGAAAAAAATGATGAAACTTTACCTGAAAATAATAACCTTATGGATATTCGCAGCCTGTTTACCGGGTTGTCAGGAGTCGCCCGTAAAACAGCCCCAAGTTGTTGAAGGCAATATCAAATCGGCGGACGGCGTACCCATTCACTTCACGATGCGGGGCACCGGCGATACCGCGCTGGTGTTTGTGCATTGCTGGTCTTGCGACAGCAGTTACTGGCAGGCGCAAATGGATTACTTTGCCGCCGACTATCGGGTGGTTGCTATCGATTTAGCGGGGCACGGTCAATCGGGAATGGGCAGGAAAGAATATACGATTTCCGGTTTTGCCGATGATGTAGAGCGCGTCATCGACAGTCTCGATTTAAAAAAAGTAGTTTTGGTCGGGCATTCGATGGGCGGATCGGTCATTATCGAAACCGCACTGCGGATGCCGGAACGTGTTTCCGGGCTGGTTGCTGTGGATTCGTTCGAGACTAAATTCCAATGGCCGCCGGAAAATAAAATTGCCGAAGTCCTTGCGCCGTTTAAAAGCGATTTTTATAAAACCACCTATCAGATGGTTAAAAGCATGTTTGCGCCGACGGCAGACCCGGTTATCGTTCAACATATCGCCGACGATATGGCTTCGGCGCCTCCGGAAGTCGGCATCAGCGCATTAACAAATATCTTTAAATGGGTATCCGGCGATTATCAAAAGCAGAGGAGTCGGTTGAAGTCCCCGTTGATTCACATTAATGCCGCCCAAACCAACAAACCGTCAGCGGCGGAAAAAGTTATTGTTGTGCAGAATGTTGGGCACTTTATCCCACAGGAAGCGCCGGACCGGTTCAATGCGGCTTTAAAGCAGGCGCTTCAATAGGCCTGAGTTAGCGCTGGTTCCCAATCTGGAGATTGGGGACTTCAAAGGGGAAGCTAGAGCTTCCAAACCGAATTCCCAAGCTTGAGCTCTCATCTTTATACACAAGTGCCTGTGGGACTCCGGCAAGGATACACAAGCCGCCTCCGCTCCGGTGCAAGCCTATGTCCATCGTTACATATTGAAGACGGCAACGGGAGTGCAAGCTTTGCTTGCGCTTGCAGGCGAAGCCTGCACTCCAGCTTTCAGCAACCGCCTGGACAGCCTTTGCGCGGGTACCCAAACTGGAGATTTGAGTACCCGCAGAAGATATGTGTAACAATGAGAGCTTGAGCTTGGGATCTAGCGAACATTTCAAAGATTAGCATACGCTTCGTCATCCACAGCAGAATTCCATTCGCTCAAGGTGTCTTGTAGCGCTTCAGTAAAGGCTGAGTCGATCGGCGGCTGGACACCGGCATGATCAATTTCAAAGACAATTGCATTGCCTACACGTATCCAGGACATATAAAACCGGCTCCGGCTCATTTCGCCTTAAGTTTCTCTAATAATTGGAGCGTCAAAGCGTCTTGCTCGCCATTAAAATATTTATCGAGGATACGGGAAAACGCGGAGCATGGAGCTGCCACATAGGCAAACAGTGTCATGGAAGATTTAAGCTTTAGATTATCAGGATAACCGAAGATTTCTGAAATTGATCGTCCTTCAATGGCAAAAACCGCTTCGGCGCATTCCAACAATCTTTGTCCAAGAACGGGATGATTCAGGTATTGCCGAGCTTCTTCTATACTCTTAATGGCATAATGTTTTGATGTTGCACTGTGTCCCAATCCATCAATTTGCGGGAATATGTACCACATCCAGTGAGTGCGTTTCCGGCCGTTTCTTAACTCTGCGAGGACGCTGTCATAAATACTTTCTTGCTCATTTATGAAACGACTTAAGTCGACGGTGTTGCTTGCGTTTATCATGCTTGGCTCCTTGGCGAGCTACCCAACAGCTTATGATCCAGCTCAAGACCGCCTGTTATACAAAGCCTTCACTATTTTGACGTAATTTTGGGTTTCGGGGTAGGGCGGAATGGAGTTGTTGTGCCGGATCACCGCATTTTCACCGGCGTTATACGCTGCAACGGCCAAGTCCAGATTCGAATCGAACATCTTGAGCAAGTCTTTCAAATAGTGGGTGCCGCCGTCGATATTCTGGACCGGATCATTCCGGTTAACAACGCCGTAGCGCCTTGCGGTATCGGGCATTAGCTGCATTAAACCGACGGCTCCGGCTGTGGAGATTGCGTTGGCATCGTAAGCGGATTCCGCCTGGATAACGGCGTGTAGCAATCTGGCATCAACCTGATGCCGGTTGGCCGCCTCGGCAATAAGATCGGCGAATTTCTTTTTGTTGGTGCCCATATAGGGCAGGGCGGCGGCATAATTTATCGGCCTGGTTCGGATGATGCGTTTGTACAGGCTGTTTTTAGGCTTGTCGGTATAGTAGATGCGGCCGTCATTCGCGATAAATTTATAGATGTCGGCCTGCGCCTCGGCTGAGATGAGTAATGTGGTCAAGATAACGACACAAATCCGTCTGGAACGGATTTGCATTAACCCGGAGGGCGGCAGGCAGGATAGCCTGACATGCATTCTCATCATATTGTCACCTATCGGTCAGGTTTAATAACGATCATCGTTGCGGCTTTGACCGCTCTGTTCCTGGCTTCATCGACAGTTTCAGCGGTAGCTAACGCAACACCCATGCGCCTGTTGGTAAATGCTTCAGGCTTGCCAAATAATCTGACTTCGCTGGTCGGCACACTAAGCGCCTTGTCCAGCCCTTCGTAAATCACGCCTTGTGCATCCAGGCCGCCCAATATGACGGCGCTGGCTCCTGTGCTTTGCATGCCGGTATCGACGGGTAAGCCTAAAATGGCTCTGGCGTGCAATTCAAATTCGTTTTGTTTCTGGGTGACCAATGTCACCATGCCGGTATCATGCGGTCTGGGGCTGACTTCGCTGAACCAGACGACATCGCCCTTGATAAACAGTTCAACGCCGAACAGGCCGAGCCCGGCGATTTCATTGGTTATTTTAAACGCAATGTCCTGTGACGCCTTGATGGCTGCGGCACTCATGGCTTGCGGTTGCCAACTCTCGCGGTAATCGCCGCTTTCCTGTACATGGCCTATCGGTGCGCAAAAGTGAGTCTCGACTTCGCCGTGCTGATTCAGGGCGCGCACCGTCAGCAGGGTGATTTCAAAATCAAAGTCGATTTTTGCTTCAACAATGACCTTGCCGGTATCCACCCGGCCACTGGATTTGGCGTAATCCCAAGCTGCCTTAAGTTGGTCGGCGCTTTTAACCATCGACTGGCCTTTGCCGGATGATGACATAGTCGGCTTGATAAAGCACGGATAACCGATGCCGCCGTCAACCGCCGCCTGCAATTGCTCAAAATTTTCTGCAAACGCATAGGCCGAGGTGGGGATTTTAAGCTGCTCGGCGGCCAGGGTTCTGATGCCTTCCCGGTTCATGGTCAGTTGAATCGCCCTGGCGTTGGGCACCACGGTACATTGACCTTCCGCTTCAATGTCGAGCAGCGCCTGGGTCGCAATCGCTTCGATTTCCGGGATGATGAAATCCGGCTGTTCCAGTGCGATCAGTTTTTTGACCGCTGCCGTGTCGGTCATATCGATTACATGGCTGCGATGCGCGACATGTTGCGCCGGCGCATTCGGATAGCGATCGACGGCGATGACTTCCACGCCGTAGCGTTGCAGTGCAATAGCCAGTTCCTTGCCCAGCTCGCCGCTGCCGAGTAGCAGGGCTTTAGTTGCGCTGTTTGATAATGCGGTGCCTATTTTCATTGTGAATCTGCCAGATAGTTGTCTATATCTTCTTTGGAAAAACCGATTTTTTTCGCCACGCGATCGGCATGACTGACTCGGGAAATGCCTGCAACCAGTTTGTAGGTCGGTGCGTCATTGGCAAACTCGACCTGTCTGGGCAAGCCTATGCCCTGAGCGACAAAATGATCGACCAGTTGATGGTTGTGGGTAATCAAAATAGTGCTGTTGCCTTTCCGGTAAAAGCCGTCCAGCACATTCGAAGACGATTCCATTTTTTCTTCGAAAGTTGTGCCTTCGGATAATTCGTCCAGCACCACCAGGCTTTTTGCGGTTGCGGCCAGGAAAATGTCTTTGGTTCGTTTCAGTTCGGTGCCGAAGCGGCCTTCGCCGTCATCCAGATGGCTGATTTCGGGCGCTTGGTAGAAAATCCGGTCGGCGACAGTCAGAGTTGCCGATTGGGCCGGAACAAAGCAGCCGATTTGCGCGAGCAGCTGGATTTGGGTGACGGTTTTGCAAAAAGCCGTCTTGCCGCCGCTGTTGGGGCCGGTGACCAGCACCAGTTTGTCGTCTTCAAGCACAAAGTCGTTGCCGACATAGTCAGGATTCTGCTTGCCTAGGACAGGATTTCTGGCGTCCGTCAGGTTTATCCGGTGATGCGGCGCGTCAACCAATTCAGGCAACACTTTACTGCCGCCGAATGCTTCGGAAAATTTTATAAACGACAGCAATTCGTCGAGCTGGCCCAGCGCATCCAAAGTTTCGGCTACCGCCGGGGATTTTTTGAACTCATTTCTTAGCGGGATAATGCAGCTGTCCCGGTCAAAGCCGCCGACAATGGGGTAATACGCCAGCAGTAAAGGCACGAAGAAAATAGTGGCGGTCGGGATGGCCTCGGTTGAAACCTGGAACATGTCGGTGGGGAAAAAATGCGCCAGCGCCCAGACGGCTCCGAAAAACAGGCTGATCAGCAGCGGTTTGAATAGCCGGGGCTTGAAAATAATCGCAGGTGAGATCAAGCCTTTTCTTTGTTCTTTGCACTGAATATTGTTTTCAGTGATGTAAACAGGTCCTTGCATCAGCGAATAAGGGCGAGATTCGGCAAAGGCTTTTATCTTGTCGCAAATGCCTTGTAGATAGTGGCTTTGCGGGGCTTCGACAGATTGAATCCGATCGACCAGTTCCAGCATAAAACGGATGCCGCGTTTATATTGCAGATAGCCGTAGCCTTCAATTTCATGCTCTTCCCGGGCGGTGCCGAAGGTTCCCAGAAATTCGCCGAACAACAGTAAATAGAAGTTTTTTTCATCGGGTACAGCCTGCTGTACGATCTGTTCCAGCTGTTCTTTGAGTGCCGGATTATTGCGCAGCTCTTCAACGGCTTGCTGTTTGGCCTTGAGCTGATCCAGCTCATTCAGCGGTTGGGCTAAAGAGCGGTATAGCACCGCCTGCCCGGCAATTGTTGATGCGTGATTAACGGCATCGAACAGTTCGTCGACTTCAATGGTGCTGAAGGTTCTTGGGTCGATAACGCCATCGCCGGTGTCCAGCGCTTTGCTGGATTTGATGGTCGGCCAGCTGCTGTCTTGCCAATTTTGTAATAGTGTTTGGTTCATCTGATTAGCCTTTTTGTCCGTCGTTTGCAACACCAAAAGTACGTATATTCAATCAATAAATATAAGCAGATTGACTAATTCACCACGAAGACACGAAGGGCACGAAGAAAAAAGCCACAATAAAAACTTCGTGCTTTTCGTGTCTCGGCAACTGCTCCATGCGTTGCTCTACCTCCTGCTTCCATGCAGTCGTTCGTGGTGCAATGTCTTAAATTAAAGCTTCTGCTCAAGCAGATTAACTATAGCATCAACATGGATTTCCGAATCATTCAGCGCCGCGATATAACGATACTCCACGCCGCCGGACGCCATAAAAACAGCTTTGTTTTCCATGGCTATTTCTTCCAGCGTTTCCAGGCAGTCCACCGCAAACCCCGGGCAAACAACATCTATCTTTTTAATGCCTTGTCCAGGAAGATCCTTTAACGTGTCCACGCAATAAGGTTTCAGCCATTGCGCCTTGCCGAAACGCGATTGGAACACAATCATCCATTGTTTTTCATTGATGCCCAATTTTTCCGCAATCAAGGCGGCGGTTTTGTGGCATTGGTGAAAATAAGGGTCGCCCCATTTAGTGAGCTGTTCGGGCAAGCCGTGAAAGGACATCAATAACAGCTCGTTTTTGCCGTGCTCCCGCCAGCTTTGTTCAATGGATTCGGCAACCGCAGCAATATAGTGACTGTGCTGGTGATAATCGCTGATAAAGTGAATGTTGGGTAGATGCCGCCACTGATTCAGCTCTTTAATCACATCGTCATAGATCGATGCAGTGGTTGTGGAAGAATATTGCGGATACAACGGCAGGACGATTAAATTATCGATGCCCGCCGTTTTGAAGGCTTTTAACTGCTTGGCGATGGAAGGTTCGCCATAGCGCATTACATGCTGGGTAGTGACGCCTTTGGCATGCAACTTTTCGGCAACCCGCTCGGTTAATTGCAGGGTCAGGAAGATTAACGGCGAACCTTTCTCATCCCATACTTTGCGATAGGCCTTTGCCGATTTTCGGGGGCGAAAAGGTAGCACGAAAAAATGCAGTATCACCCACCACAGCGGTCTGGGCAGGTTGACGACGCGCGGATCCCAAAGAAACTCCTTAAGAAACCGCCTGACCGCCGATGTGGTCGGCGCGGTGGGCGAGCCCAGGTTTGCCAGTAATACGCCGGTCTTTTTTGCGGTCATTTCAGGCTTATCGGTTGATCAGGTTTAAGAATTCCGAACGGGTGCTGATTTCCTTACGGAAAATTCCGGTCATCACTGACGTCGTCATCACCGAGTTTTGCTTTTCAACACCGCGCATCATCATGCACAAATGCTTGGCTTCAATAACCACCGCTACGCCTCGGGCGCCGGTTGCCAGTTCAATCGCGTCGGCTATCTGTTTGGTCAGCACTTCCTGAATTTGCAGGCGGCGTGCGTACATATCGATAACACGAGCCACTTTGGACAGCCCCATCACCTTGCCTTTCGGCAAATAACCGACATGGCATTTGCCGATAAACGGCAGCAAATGATGCTCGCATAAAGAATACAGTTCAATATCCTTCACAATAACCATGTCTTCGGTGTCGGCGGTAAAAATAGCGCCGTTAAGCACTTCTTCCAGGGTTTTTTCATAGCCGTTATTTAAAAATTTGAAAGCCTTGGCCGCACGCTTTGGCGTATCGATCAGCCCTTCGCGATTTAAATCTTCACCGACTGCCTCAATAATGCTGGCAAAATGCTCTTCCATTGTTTCAATCCCAGTTATAAAAATAGCTGGTCAGTATACAGCATGGCATTGGGAATTTTAAAGCTTCCGCTCCAAGCTCACGCCCCTTGCCTACATCCCTGTAGGCAAAGCTTCGCTCTTTACCTAGATGCGGGTAGGTAGCGCTTCCAAAATCACCTTGATGTCCGCGCCGGGCTTGCAGGCATTTTCGCTAAGATGCCGTCGCCAGCCTCTGGCGCCCGGCTCGCCATGAAACAAGCCTAAGATATGCCGGGAGATGCTGTTTAAGCGGACGCCATCGTTAAGTTCAAGCTGTTCCCGGATATAGGGGATCAATAAATCCATAATCATTTCCCGTGACCGGGGTTCTTTGGACTCGCCATAAAAGCGCCGATCCACCTCGGCCAATAAATAGGGGTTGTGATAAGCTTCCCGGCCAACCATGACGCCGTCAACATGGGCCAAAACAGCTTCGGCCTGATCCAATGTGGTGATGCCGCCGTTCAGGATAATTTCCAGCTGCGGAAAGTCCTGTTTTATTTGATAGGCCACATCGTAGCGCAACGGCGGAACATCGCGGTTTTGCTTGGGCGATAAGCCGCTCAGCCACGCCTTTCTTGCATGGATAATAAAGGTTTCGCAACCGGCACCGGCAACCGTCGATACAAACTGCACCAGCTCTTCATAAGAATCGCGCTCATCAATGCCGATTCTCGATTTAACCGTGACCGGAATTGAAACCGCCTGAGCCATTGCGGCAACGCATTCGGCGACCAGTTCGGGTTCCGCCATCAGGCAAGCGCCGAAGCGGCCGTTCTGGACCCGATCGCTGGGACAGCCGACATTCAAGTTCACCTCGTCATAGCCGTAATCTTCAATCATCTTGGCACAGATGGCTAATTCTCTTGGGTTGCTGCCGCCCAACTGAAATGCAACCGGGCGCTCGGCGGCGCTAAATTGCAGGAACCGGTGATGGTCGCCGTGAATCAATGCGCCGGTCGTCACCATTTCGGTATACAAAAACGCATGTTGTGAAATCAGCCGATGAAAATAACGGCAGTGTCTATCAGTCCAGTCCAGCATCGGGGCAACGCAGAATTTTCTGCTGGGCTGAGAGTTTTTATTTTGCTTACTTATCAATTTCTTGTCGGATAGTTGAGTTGATGAGGTTACGGATTGGCGGTGGGAGCGTGGGCGTTATGCAGTTCATCCGGTGGAACATTATAACGGGAGCCTATTCATAAACAGAAATTAGACGGGCAATCGAAGCCCAAACTGTCAGGTTTCACGCTACTATCAACTGCGGATCCATGTAAAATAAGCCAACATTTTAATAAGGAACTTCTTTTGAACACACCGACCTTCTGCCTTTGCGGATCGGGCATTGAATACGCTCAATGCTGCGGCCCATTTCATTCCGGCGAAAAAAAGCCCGTAACTGCCGAAGCTTTAATGCGTTCGCGCTTTACTGCTTATGCTTTGCATAATGCCGGTTATTTGCAAGATACCTGGGATGCCACGGTGCGGCCTGAATTGATCGATTTTTCCAAGGAAAAAGTCGATTGGCAACGCTTGGAAATCGGCAACACTAAAAAAGGCGGGGCCAAGGATGCTAAAGGTGTGGTGGAGTTTAAGGCGTACTATTTGGAGGATGGCGAAGAGTACGTCATGACTGAGATCAGCCAATTTATCAAACGCGCGGGCGGCTGGTTTTATCTGGATGGGCTGGTTAAATCCATCGGCAAGGTCGGTTTACAGACTAATCTGGGAAAAAATGCCCCGTGTTCCTGTGGCAGCGGCAAGAAGTTTAAGCGGTGTTGCGGAGCGGAGTGAGGCGGGGCATCAAGGGCGACCGGTTGGGCGCCCTTGATTGGGCTGTTCTGATCAAGTTACTCAAAAAAACGTTATTTTTCACCTTTTGTGGGTTCTTCCGATTCCCCGATCAGGGCGGCCAAGCAATCCATCTGGCTTTCGGTATAGTTGGAGTGAGCTTCTGCAAGATCTTGTGCCGAGCCGAAATCAGTCCGTAATTCTTCAAGGGTCTTTTTAGGGTCTTTAGACGAGGACAGCGTCAACATTTTTGTATAGTTACGGTAAGCGGTCAAGCGCTTGGGGTCGAGAGCAAAAATTCCGGGCATTTTGCCCGCGGTCGTATCGACGACGCATTTAGCCATGCGCTCGGGGGACAGTTTGTAGTCCTTAATGTCTTTTTCCAGCTGCATTTGCTCCAATACAGTCTCTTCATATTGTTTTTTATCTGCGCAACCGGAGAGTAATAATGCGGACAGGGAAATGAGCAGTAGTTTTTTCATGTGAGTATTACCGTTATTAAATTGAAAATGCGCCGTGCGGCATTATACATCAGGCGCAAGGCGAAAGACTAAAGGCAAAGGGGCGCTCTTCTTTTCGCCTTTGGCCTGAATCAATCCATCTCCTTCATTGCCTGCGTTATCCAGGCCTCCGCTTCGGCATTGATGTCGGCGGCTTTGCGTCCCTTGGTCTCTATGACCGGGCCGATTTTCAGCTTGATAACGCCGGGATATTTTAAAAAACTATAGCGCGGCCAGAAATCACCGGCATTATGTGCGACCGGAATGACGGGGACACCGGTTTTATGCGCCAACATCGCGCCGCCGATATTGAACTTCAATACTTCCCTGGCTCCTGCGCGAGTGCCTTCAGGAAAAATCAGCACCCATAAGCCCTCATTTAAATATTTAGTGCCTTGTTCTAGCAATGAACGTAATGAGGCGCGTTGATTTTTCCGGTTGATGACGATGGATTTCAGGGTGAGCAGCGACCATCCCCAAATCGGGAGATAAAGCAGTTCACGTTTTATGACCACTGAATGAGGCGGCAGAATATATCTTAACGCCAGCGTTTCCCACGCAGACTGATGATTGCTCAAAATAATGGCAGGGCGTTGCGGATCGATGGTTTCCAGTCCTTCCACTTCATAGGTGAGGCCGCAGGTCACTTTGGTTATCCAACCGATAATGGCGCACCAGGCATGACCGATTTTCCAGCGTATTTTAAAGGTCGTCAGCATGCCTAGAATAAGCAAGATTCCTACGATGGTAGCGGTAGAGAAAATACCCAAAAATAACAGGGCCGAGCCTATATAGTTTTTAGGTCTGGGGTCTTGATGTGAGGTGTTTTGCTGCGTCATATAAGTTCTCAAAAACAGGAATATCGAGATTAGGATTTTCAGTTAGGGTTTTTCGGCCTTTACCGGTTTTGACCAGTATCGGGCTTGCACCGACGGCCTGCGCTGCCTGGAGGTCGCGGAGCGAATCGCCGATAACCGCCATGCCGCTCAGGCTGACATGGTGGTCGGCTGCAAAGGCTTCAAGCAAGCCCGGCTTGGGTTTGCGGCAGTTGCAGTTGTCGTCCGGGCCGTGCGGGCAAAAATAGATGGCATCGATTTTTCCGCCTTTTTCTGCGGTCATGCGCCGCATTTTTGCGTGGATTTTTTCCAGCATCGCGGCATCGAGTAAGCCGCGGGCTACGCCGGACTGATTGGTGACCACCACGACTTTATAGCCATGCTCGTTGAGCAGGGCAATCGCCTCAAGGCTGCCTTCAATCGGCAGCCATTGTTCCGGGGATTTTATGAAGTCATCCGAATCGTGATTAATGACGCCATCACGATCCAGCAATACGTAGCGGTTTTCGGGCATGATTTATAGTGCGTTCCCGCGCCGCTGGCGCGGCGCTGACTGCGTTCCCACGTTGGAGCGCGGGAACAATGAAGCCTGTGGCATGTTTATTTACGATTGCAATTTGGAGATGTCGGCACAGGTCAAAAACTGCTCGGACAACAGGTTGAGCAATGCCAGCCGGTTGGCGCGCAAGTCAAGATCGTCGGTCATTACCATCACATGATCGAAAAACGCATCGACGTCATTGCGCAAACCCGCCAAACGGTTAAGCGTCGCCTGGTAATTGCGTTGCGCCAGTAACGGTTGAATATCATCGGCGGATTGCAGTGCGGCTTGCAACAGCTGCTTTTCTTGCGGCTCCAGCAATGCGCCGACGCTGGCGGCCGGTTGCGACTCCGATTTTTTCAGGATGTTGCGGATGCGTTTATTCGCCGCCGCCAGACTTCCGGCCTCGGGCAGCTGCCTGAAGGCTTTAACCGCCTCTAAACGCTGCATAAAATCCAGCGGTTCGGCGGGAGTTACGGTGATGACTGCATCGAACTCATCGGCAGTGTAGCCTTGATCAAGACAATAACCTTTCAAGCGGTCGAAAATAAAATCGATAACCCGGTCGGATGTTGGGGATTGATCGGAAGTTGTTTTAATCTGAGCGCCGGCGAATTCCGTCAGCTCAATGATATTGATGTTGAGTTTATTCTCTATGATGGTTCGGAGAATGCCTAATGCGGCGCGGCGCAGTGCATAAGGGTCTTTGTCGCCGGTAGGGATTAAGCCGACTGCAAAAATGCCGACCAGCGTGTCTATTTTTTCCGCGATAGCAAGGACTTGTCCCGTTGTGCTGCCGGCAGTCGGGCTACCGGATTGTTTGGGGAAATACTGTTCCTCAATCGCCAGCGCGACCTCTTCCGGTTCGTTGTCCGCCAGCGCATAGTAGCGCCCCATAATGCCTTGCAGGTTGCCGAATTCGCCGACCATTTCGGTCATCAGGTCGGTTTTGGCCAATAACGCAGCGCGTTCGGCCAGTTCAATATTGGCATTCAGGTGTCCGGCAATAAATTTCGCGAGATTTTGCACCCGTTGGGTTTTGGCGAAAACCGTGCCCAGATTCTCCTGAAAAACCACGCTGGACAAGCTTTCCACGCGATCTTCCAACGTTTTTTTCCGATCCTGATTCCAGAAAAATTCCGCATCGGAAAGACGCGGTGTTACCACACGCTCATTACCCTGTTGGATGGACTTGGGGTTGGTGCTTTCAATATTGCTGAAGGTAATGAAGTTCGCCAGCAAACCGCCGTCGGTATTTTTAACCGGAAAGTATTTCTGGTTGGTTTGCATCGTGGTGATCAATACTTCAGGAGGCAGCTCCAGGAAACGCGGGTCGAAAGTTCCGGTAATCGGCACCGGCCATTCGTTTAACGCGGCAATCTCTTCCAGTAAATCGTCCTCGATATGCGCAATGCCGTTCACTGCGGCGGCGGCTTTTTGTGCTGCGTCACGGATCAGCGTTTTTCTTTGTTCAAGATCGGCGATGACGCGGCCTTGTTTATATAACACATCAGCGTAGTCTTCCGGCTTGGTCAGGGTGATTTTTTGCGGTGCGTGGAAGCGGTGTCCCTGAGTTGCCGCACCGGTTTTGAGACCCAGGATTTCCGTGTCGATGACGCTGTCGCCGTAAAGCAAAACAGCCCAGTGTACCGGCCTGACGAATTCGGTAGTGAAACTGCCCCAGCGCATGCGCTTGGCAATCGGCAGCCCGGCGATGCTTTGACGGATGATGTCCGGGATCAGGTTCTCAGTCGCTTGGCCTTTGACGGCTTGGGTAAAGCTGAGCCATTCGCCCTTGTCGGTTTTCAGGCGTTCCAGTTGATCGAAACTGGTGCCGCAACTTAGCGCAAAACCCAAGGCGGCTTTGCTGGGCGTGCCGTCGGGCGCAAATGCCGCTTGCAATGCAGGGCCGCGTTTTTCTACGGTTTTATCGGGCTGTGCGCTAGCCAGATTTTCGATGAAAACCGCCAGACGCCTAGGTGTCGCGTAAGCCGTGCTGCCGGTAAAGGTTAGTTCTGCGGCGTTAAGTCCTTGAACGATGCCGTTTAGCAAGGCGTTGCTCAGTTTTAGCAAGGTCTTGGGCGGCAGCTCTTCCGAACCCAGTTCGAACAATAAATGTTTGCTTGTGCTCATGTTATGCTCCCTGCTTGGTTAACATCGGGAAGCCTAGCGATTCCCTGCGTTGGTAATAGACTTCGGCTACGGATTTAGCCAAATTCCTGACTCGTAACAGATAACGTTGGCGTTCGGTAACCGAAATGGCGTGGCGCGCATCCAACAGATTGAAGGCGTGCGAGGCTTTCAGCACCATTTCATAGGCCGGTAACGGCAAGTTCAATTCGATCAGCTTGGTGCATTCCTGCTCGTAGGTGTTGAAACACTCGAACATGAACTCGACATTGGCGTGCTCGAAGTTGTAAGCGGACATTTCCACTTCGTTTTGATGGAACACGTCGCCGTAAGTGACGGTGCCGAACGGGCCGTTAGTCCAGACCAGATCGTAAACGCTTTTAACGCCCTGCAAGTACATCGCGATGCGCTCCAGACCGTAAGTGATTTCGCCGGTGATCGGCCTGCATTCAAGGCCGCCGACTTGCTGGAAATAGGTGAACTGGGTCACTTCCATGCCGTTCAGCCAGACTTCCCAGCCCAAACCCCACGCGCCCAAAGTCGGCGATTCCCAATTGTCTTCGACAAAGCGCACGTCGTGTTCGAGCAAATCCAGGCCCAAATGGCGCAACGAACCCAGATACAATTCCTGAATATTGTCCGGTGACGGTTTTAAAACCACTTGAAACTGGTAGTAATGCTGCAAGCGGTTGGGGTTTTCGCCGAAGCGGCCGTCGGTCGGCCTGCGCGACGGTTGCACATAAGCCGCGTTCCAAGGCTCGGGGCCTATGGCGCGTAAAAATGTGGCGGGATGAAACGTCCCCGCGCCAACTTCTTGATCCAACGGCTGCAATAAAATACAGCCTTGATCTGACCAGTATTTCTGTAAGGCCAGGATGAGTCCCTGAAAAGTAGATAAGTCGTTGTTTATGCTGGACACGGATTAACGCTCTTGGGCAATAAAAAGTGGGGGATTATAACTGAAAAACCGCCATGGGGCATATCGTTAGATTGGGTCGCCGCATATTTAGACAGGCGGATTCAGTGGGTATTTTAGCTTGGAAAGGTGTCGGCGGCTGTTAAGTGCAAGCGCATTCGCCGATGTCTTCAAACCAGATTTGCGGCGATTGTTCGATAAAGCGCCGCATCAGCGCAATGCAATCGGCATCGTTCATTTCAACAATGTGTACTCCGGCGTCTTTGAGCCAATCCAGGTGGCCTTCAAAGTTGACCGATTCACCGACTACCACCGTGCCGATATTGAATTGCCGGATCAAACCCGAGCAATACCAGCAGGGTGCCAATGTCGTCACCAAAATCTTGTCGCGATAGTTGGTTTGGCGGCCGGCTTTACGAAAGGCGTCGGTTTCGCCGTGGATGGAAGGGTCGTTGTCCTGCACCCGGCGATTACGGCCGCGTCCGAGCAGGTTGCCATGCGCGTCGAACAGCGCCGCGCCGACCGGTACGCCGCCTTCGTCAAAACCGGCTTGCGCTTCGGCGAACGCCACAGCCAGCATGTTTGTATAGTTCATCGAGAAATCTCCAGTGTGGGCATCGGGTTATAGGCAGGTTATGCGCTTATTGTATCCCCAAACAGCGCGTTTAAGTGGAGTAGCGCTTGATTCAAGCTTTGGGTCATTTTTTCATCAATTCATTTTGAGGAAAATTGTTGTTGCTATAGTCTCGGACTTCAAGTAATTAGGTGGTGAGACGGTGTCTTACATCGTTATCCGAATTTTTGATGAACATCTGAATGGGTGTCGCTTAATGTTAGGTGACATTTTTCTATAATCAACAGGAGCATCGACATGAACGATCAAGAAAAACAACGGGCTGTAGATATTCTTAACAAAATCATGGAGCTTGAACTGGCGGGGGTTGTGCGCTACACGCATTACTCGCTGATGGTTTACGGCTATAACCGCATTCCAATCGTTTCCTGGCTGAAGGGCAATGCTGACGAAAGCCTTGCTCATGCGCATAAAGCGGGCGAGCTGGTGACCTTATTGGGAGGGCATCCTTCGCTTAAGATTGGCCCTTTATTGGAAACCGCCAAGCATGATATTGGCGATATTCTAAGAGAAAGCCTGGAGCACGAAAAAACAGCGATAGCCGCCTATTTTGACCTGCTGAAAGCTTCCGAAGGCGTTTCAGTGCTGCTGGAGGAGTATGCGCGAGACATGATTGTCGGGGAAGAGCTGCATCTGGACGAAGTGAACAAAATGCTTCGGAAACCGGGCGATGTTCAACCGTTTGACCAATAAGGCGGTCAAGGGGTGCGCATGAGGTAATCAATCATGCGCACCGGCTCCACGGAGAACATCAACAGATGACGGCTTCAATTGATGTGTTACCCAAATTGCCGCCGGAAACGCCATACGCCGAAGCTGAAGAAGACTAAACCCAATAGCGTTAACCCAAGCAACGAGTCCTTTAAAGCAGCAATGCCCGCGCCTTTGAGCAAGATGTCATAGCCCATTTCAATAAAGTAGTACAAGGGGGAAATAGCCATGGCCCAGCGAAGACCTTGCGGCATGGCTTCCGGCGGCGTCCATGCGCCCGAAAGCAGCAGTATCGGCATCAGCAGCAAAATCACCAACATTGACACCTGGCCCAGACTGCGGCTGACAGTCGCTATGAACAGGCCAATCCCCGAAGTTGCGAAGACATACAAAGCGGTTACGGCAAAGAACAGTCCGATACTGCCTTTAACCGGCAAATGAAAAACCGGGATGATGATCAGGAATAAACACACCGCCGTGCCTAAAAGAATCACCAGGCTCATGGCGATGACTTTGGGCAGCAGAATCTGGAGCGGCGTCAGCGGCGATACCGCCAGTTGCTCAATGGTGCCGCGCTCCTTTTCCCGAACGGCCGCCGCCGCAGGCAGCATCATCGACAGTATGGTGATGACGGTCAATAGCTCCGAGATCGACATAAACCAGCTGTCAATCTGGTTGGGATTGTACAGCACGCGATGACGATCCTCGATAACGGGCAGGCTATCCATCTGCCCGGCGTTCAACCCAAGCTGTTGCATTGCCAGGTCCTGGCCGAAGCCTGCGGTAATTTCCGTGGCGTACGAGGTTGCCAATGTGCCCAGCACGGTATTGCTGGTATCCACCTGTAATTGAACGGCAACTTGTTTGCCCCGCAACAAGTCCCGTTGAAAGTGTTCCGGTATATCCAGTACCGCCAGGATTTGTCCTTTATTTAACAAGTTTTCAGCTTCCTTTTTACCGGAAATTTCTCCCTTCAAATCGAAATAAGGCGGTCGAAAACGATAAATCAATTCACGGGAGGCGGCGCTATGATCATGATCGATGACCATCACCGAGGCGCTGTGAAGATTCAGTTTTATGCCGTTGCCTGCCATATAAACGTCAGCGGTAAAAAAATAAACAATGATGGCAAGCAGTACCGGATCGCGGAAAAGCTGTTTCAGCTCTTTAACGGTCATGGCGATGACGCGATCCCACCATAACAGGAAACGGCTGCTATTCATTGTCTCGGCCTTTTGTGGAAATTAAGGTAGCCGACAACCCACAGGATAATAGCGTAGAGCATTAGCGCAACTACATCGAACCAAAGTTCGGCCCGGCCCAATCCTTTAAGAAAACTGCCCCATGAAATGCGCAGATAATAAAGCGTCGGGAACAAATGCGCCTCAAATCGGGTTCCCGCCTCCATTGAGTCAATAGGCACCAGCAGGCCCGAGTACAGCATAGCCGGGACAAAGGAAATCACCATGGTCAGCATGATCGCGGCAACCTGGGTTTGAACCAGCAATGATATCAGTAGGCCGATACCCGCCGTACAGATCACATAGATTACTGAAGCGGCATAATAAAACAGTGGGTCGCCTTTGAAGGGGGTGCCGAACACGTTCATGACTACCCACCAGAGAACAAGAATGTTCAGGCAGGAAATCAGCAGGTAAGGCAGAAACTTGCCCAGAATAAATTCGCTACGGCTGATGGTGGAGGCATAAATGTTGTAGATAGAACCGTTTTCCTTTTCCCGCACCACGCCCAGCGCAGTAAGAAACGGCGGAGTGACCATCAATACCAGCATCAGCAAGCCCGATGCCATAGACCACTGGCTGCGTAGCGCCTGGTTATACAAATAACGCGGATCAATCAACACCGGGGCAACTTGAGCAAGGGCTTGTTCTTTGGAAATGCCACGCGTTCCGGCTAAATAATCGGCCAAGGAATGGTTGTTAAAATTGGCGATAATCGCCGATACATAACCTTTTGCTACCTGTGCCCGGTAAGGGAAAACGCCATCGATAAGGCTCTGTACCGATGTCGATTGCCCGGCCAGCAGATGCTCCTGGAATCGGGGCGGGATGATAATGGCAAAGCGGATATCGCTATGCGCCAACAGGGCGTCGAATTCGCGCTCGCTACGGACATCGCCTTTATACTTGAAATAACGGGAATCAATAAACCGGTGCAGAAAATCCCGGCTCATGGCCGTTTTATCCTGATCGAGTACTGCGAACGGGATATTTTCCACGTCGAAGGAAATCCCCCAGCCCAGTACCAGAAAGATAATCAGAGGCAGCGCAAAAGCCATGGCGAAAAACAGCCGGTCACGCAAAATCTCGCGCCACTCTTTATAAGTTACCGCCCAGACACGGGTTAAATTCATAACAGTTCCTTGTTTTCCAGCGCCAGGACCCGGTAAACAAAAACATCTTCCAGCGTAGGCGCATGGACAGTCAAATCAATCAGCCGAATAGCCTGTTTATCCAGTAAGGCGTCAATCTGTTTTTTCACTGTTTCAATATCCAGCGCCAACAGATGGATATGCTTGCCGAATAGAGCGGCACCCTTGAAATCGGCCTGTTTAAGTAAAGCCAGCGCTTCCAGTGGACGGTCCGTGGCGATTTTAAGCAATTGCCCGGCTTCCTGTTGCAAGGCCCGGATCATGTTTGTCGGTGAATCGTCGGCGATGATGCGGCCCGCATACATCAGCGCCAGATGATCGCAATGCTCGGCCTCACTCATGTAATGCGTAGTCACCAGAATAGCGACCTGTTCCACGCGGGCAAGGCGCACCAGAATATCCCAGAAGCGGCGGCGTCCGACAGGATCGACGCCTGAGGTCGGTTCATCCAGAAAAAGCACGCCGGGCTGGTGGACCAGCGCGCAACCCAACGCCAGCCGCTGACGGATACCCATCGGCAGGCTGCCTGTCAGCTGCCCGGTGACATCGGCTAATCCGGCAATGTCTATTACCCAGGCGATACGTTGTTTGATAATGCTTCTGTTAACGCCATAAATGCGCGCATAAAGATGGATATTCTCCAGCACCGTCAGATCCAGATAAAGGGAAAACGCCTGCGACATATAGCCGATGCGTTCTTTGATGGTCTGCCCGGCATAACGCATATCGGCGCCCGCCACCTGGCCCTCTCCAGCGGTGGGCGGCACTATGCCGGTCAGCATTTTAATGGCAGTAGTCTTGCCTGCTCCGTTGGCGCCAAGCAGGCCGAATATCTCCCCTTGGCGAACTGTGAAATCGATCCGGTCGACCGCGCGGAATTGACCGAAATCGCGGGTTAATTGCCGCGCCTCTATGGCGATGCCCTGACCTTCAGGCAACGGCGTATCAAGACGGGGAACGGCATGATTGTTTGTCTTCTGGTCGGCCAGTCGCCGCCTGCGCAACAAGGCAATAAAGGCATCTTCCAGTTCGGCTTCAGAGGCGCGAATGGCTTTAACTTCGACGCCAACGAGTAAATCGGAGATTGCTTTTGATGCCTCATCCGGAGATTTATCATCAACAAAAACCCGCAACCGGGAGCCGATGGCTTCCACCTGGGCATAATGATTTTTAAGTTGATCCAGCGCCTGAATCTGGGGTTCGGCCGACAGCTCGACCAGACTGCCTTGTGCCTGCCGACAAATAAACTCCGGCTCTCCTGCGGCCAGTATGCGTCCGTCATACATCAAGGAAAGCCGATGGAAACGAGCCGCTTCATCCATATACGCCGTAGAAACCAAGGCCGTAACGCCCTGCTCGCGTAGCAGTTCGGCGAGAATGGCCCAGAAGTCGCCGCGCGAAACCGGATCAACGCCGGTTGTGGGTTCATCAAGGACGACCAGTTCAGGTCCATGAATCAGCGTACAAACCAGTCCCAGTTTTTGCTTCATGCCGCCGGAGAGGTTTTTCATCAGCCGGTCGCGAAACTTGTCCAGCCGGGTTATTTTAAGCAGCTTCTGTTTGCGTTCGGCAAGTTGGGCGGGCGTTACCTGACGCAGTTGCGCAAAGAAATCGATATTTTCCTCGACCGACAGGTCGCCGTAGAGATTGAGGCCCAGCCCCTGCGGCATGAAACCCAACCGACCCTTTATGCGCTCTGCGGACGACTCGGAATCAACATTGATGCCGAACACTTCCAGCTCGCCTTGTTCAAAGGACAGCACGCCGGCAATCGCCTTCATCAAACTGCTCTTGCCGGAGCCGTCCGGCCCGATCAGGCCGTAAATTTCGCCGCGCTCAATACTCAGGTCAACGCCTTTTACGGCGGCCTGTTTTTTATAGCTTTTGTAGAACCCCTGTATTTTGATAACAGGTTGTTCATTTACCAGCGGGGTTTCGCCCATGGCGCGTTCTCCTGCCAACGAATCACCGCGTCGGCGGGTAGTCCGGGAGTCAATCGATGATCCGGGTTTTCATCCAGATAAAGCTTGACGGCATAGACCAGCTTGACCCGCTCATCGGCTGTCTGGACTTCTTTAGGCGTGAATTCCGCCTGGGAGGCAATATAACGGAGCGTCGCCGGAAAAGGCTTATCCGGAAATGCATCGGTATAAATCCGGGCAGGGAGTCCTAATCGAACCTTGCCGATTTCTATTTCCGGCACATAGACTTTCAAATACAGACGATCCAGATCGACAATGTCGAATAGCGGACTGCCTGCCGCCACCACTTCACCGGCATCGACGACACGGGTGGTAATCATGCCGGTCGCAGGCGCCCGGATAACAAGATCGTCCAGCATGCTTTGCGCCTCGGCCAGCGCCGCTTCCGCCTGCGTTACCTGCGCCGCCAGCGCCGCGACTTCGTCCTCCCTGGTTTTAATCTGGTCCCAATCCAGCCCCGTTTCCGCCAGTAGTTTTTCGGCCTGGACGACCGCAGCTTGAGCCGTGGTGCGTTGCGCATGCGCCACCTTCCAGCTTAGCTCGGCCTGTTCGCTGCGCTGCTTGTCTACCGTTTGTCTTTTTAACAGTTCGCCAAACCGCTCGGCATCCTTGCGAGCCTGTTCTTCAGTGGCATTGGCGGAAGCCTGGGACGCATTGGCATGGCTAACCCCGGCTTTAGCCGTTTCTACCTTTAACGGGATGTTTTTCTTGAAAATTGCCAACGATGTCTGCGCGGCCGTGAGCTTTGCTTTAATGACATCCACCGCCGATTTGGCCTGATCTAATCGGGCGCGGGTCTGGACATCATCCAGTTTGACCAGAATTTGGCCTTTTTCAACCGGGTCGCCTTCCCTGGACAGCAATTCAGTGACGCGTCCCGGCCATTTACCGGCCACGGTGTAATGATCGCCCTCGATGCGACCATTAGCCTGAACCAGTCCTTCGGGAAACGGCGGCTCACGCCACGCCAGCCACCAGACGACCAGTGCAATGAGAAGGCCACTGATGAGCAGCGCGATAACAGTCAATATTCCGGTTTTATTTTCCATATTCGATGCAGGGAACCCAGTGTTATAAAATGCCTAACGCGCGCCGCAAATGTAGTGTCGCCAGTGTGGCATCATAATTCGCATTATTAAAATTATCGTGCATCGTCTTGCGCAAATCTTCCGCTTTAAGCAAGTCGGTATTGGTGGACAAACCCTGCTGGTAGCGGTCGGTGGTGACTTTTAAGTTTTCATCGGCTTGCGCGATGGCTTGCTGAGTCACGGCGATGCGTTTTTGCGTTTCTTGAATATCCAGCCAGGCTTGGCGCACCTGCAAGCCGATCATACTGGATAAGTCGTCGCGTTGCTCTTTTAAGGCAATCGCTTGACGGGTAATCGCATCGCTGCGATGACCGGAGCTGCCGTCGAATATTTTCCAATCCACGCCGACATTGGCCATCCACATGCCTTCAAAGGCCTGATAGCGGTTTTCCTGGTATTGATAGCCGCCATTGACGGCGACCTGCGGCAGCAGTCCGGCTTTTACGCTCTGCGCCTGTTGGTCTAGCGACTCTATTTGCTGCGCCAGCGTGACCAATTCGGGCCGCTGTTTTAACGCATTGCCGCTCAGATCGTTTAATGTGCCTTGCGGGGTTTCAGGGAATTGATGAGCCAGCTTAACCTCATCGGCAAGATTCCGGTCCAGTAGCCGGTTATAGTGCGCCTTGGCAATGTCCAGTTGATTATTTGCCTGCACGACCAGCTGCTGGGCATTGGCCAGCTCCACATTGGCCGCCAATACGTCGTTACGCGCGACCATGCCTTGATCGAACAGGTTATTCACATCCTTCATGTGCAGATCGAGAGTATCGACATGGCTTTGCGCAACCTGCAAGGCGCTATCCATGCGCAATACCGTGATATAGGCTTCCGCCACCTGCATTTTGATATTCAATACCGAGGTGGTTTCATTGGATTGAACCGCTTGCAAGGAGGCTTCGGCGGCATCGATGTTATGGCTGATACGTCCGCTGGTGAAAATCGGCACCGAGGCAATCGCCTGGGCTTTGACGCTTCCGGCCTGAGCGGTGTTGAACTGGGCCGATTGCCCCGCTATCTGGGCTTTTGCCGCCGGTGTTTCGCTAAACTGGGTGTAACCGCTGCTTACGTTAAGATCGGGCAAGCGCTGCCCTTGGGCGGATTGCAACTGCTGTTCGGAGGCGCTGGTATCGGCTTTCGCCGACTTGATCTGGTGGTTGTTATTAATGGCGCTGTTCCAGGCGTCTTCCAGCGTTTCCGCCGAAGCCCCCGTTGCAGTCAGAACCAGTAACAGTCCGATTAAATGATTTTTAGGACTTGGCATGGAGCATACCCCGCATGTAAAAAGCAATGACTTGAGAGACCAGGCGTTTTTTTTCGTCGGCGGAAGGCCGCAGCGTTTTCGACAACAGGCAGCGCAAATGCAGGTCGCCTTTCAGCATGCTGAAAAACGCATCCGCCGCAAATACCGGATCGGCAATGTGATAGCTGCCGTCGGCATTCAGTTGCCGGAAATAGCCTTCCAGCTGCGTCAATACGGCTTGCGGGCCGCTCTGATAAAACAATTGACCCAGTTCCGGGAAGTCCGGGCTTTCCGCCACTACCAGCCGGTAAATGGCCAGCGCATCTTCGGCATAAATCAAATCCACTGCGGAGGTCGCGATTTGGGTCAGATTGTTTTCCACGCCATCCGACTCGATAGTCAGCTGGGACATGGTTTGCAATAAAGACTCGCAAAGATCGGAAATGACTGCCGCGAGCAGGGCGTTTTTGCTGTCGAAATGATTGTACAGCGTCGCCTTGGAAACCGGCGCGGCCTGGGCGATTTTTTCCATGCTGACGTTACGGTAGCCGTGCGCCAGAAACATGCGGGTTGCACCGCTAAGAATGGCTTGACGTTTGGGGTCGGTGGGTTCTGAAGTCATTTATTTGTTAAATTTAGGGTGATGGCTGATGTGATTTATCGTTCCCACGCTCCGGCGTGGTAACGTATCCAGCAATGCTCCAGCGTTGCGGGACGCTGGAGCGTCCATGACTGCATTCCCACGCCGGAGCGTGGGAACGATGATTCTTCGTGTCTCGGCAATGGCTCCTGTATCTATGCCGTCGTTCCTGGGAATTTCATAACTTTATTGTTTTTGCGTAAAAGCCAATGATACGTTAGACTAAACTAAACCGTTTAGTTTATCAAGGTCATTTTATGCCCCGCTTTCGCTCTGTTTTACTGATTTTATTGATAGCCATTCCTTTAATCGCAGGAACCGGCTTTTGGCTGCTGGATCGTCAGCATTATGAGACTACTGATGATGCTTATCTGCAAAGCAATATCGTGTTAATCAGCCCCAGAGTGCAGGGTTATGTGACGCAGATAGCCGTCAATGACAACCAGGCCGTCAAGCAAAATGACGTTCTGGTAACGATTGATGACCGGGATTATCAGGCCAGGGTTATTCAGGCCGAAGCCAATATCAGCGCGGAAGTCGCGCACATTGAGCGGTTGCGGGCGATGAAAACCTCCCAGCACGCGCATATCGAAACCGCCGGCGCCAATATCGTTGCGGTGCAAGCCAGGCGAGAGCAAATTCAAAAAGACTTACAGCGCGTTAATAACCTGATCGATCGGGGTTCGGCAGCCAGGCAATCCCTGGATAAAGTTCAATCGGAGTCCAAACAGGCAACGGCCGAACTCAGAGGCTCCCAAGCCTCTGCCAGCGCCGAACACAATCAACTGGCCACGCTCGACATTGAAATCACCGAAACCGAAGCCCGCTTGGAAAATGCCCAGGCGCAATTAACCTTGGCGAAAATCGACCTGGAACATACCCAGGTCAAAGCGCCGGTAGACGGCATCATCGGCAATCGCGGCGTGCAACTCGGACAACTGGTTCGCCCCGGCGTTGCGTTGGCCTCGTTGGTGCAAAACAGCAAAATCTGGGTGGAGGCGAATTTCAAGGAAACCCAGCTGCAACACATGCGTTTGGGACAGCCGGTTACGGTTAAAGTGGACGCCTATCCCGATCTTGAATTGACCGGCAAAGTGGACAGTTTTTCACCGGCCAGCGGTTCCGAATTCAGCATCCTGCCTGAGGAAAACGCCACCGGCAACTTCACCAAAATTGTGCGCCGCATACCGGTAAAAATAGTCTTCGATTCGCCCGAGAATATCGAGTTGTTAAGGCCGGGCTTGTCGGCTGAAGTCAAAGTACAAGTACATTAATCCTGTGATGGAAACAGACAAGCAGCAAACAGAAACGCCGCTGACCTTAGGCCAGTGGATCGGTTTTTTCAGCATGGCGGTTGGCGTGTTCATGGCGGTGCTGGACATTCAGGTCGTCGCCAGTTCGCTACAGGAAATACAGGCCGGGCTGTCCGCTACCAAGGATGAAATCGCCTGGGTGCAGACCTCTTACCTGATTGCCGAAGTCATTATTATTCCGTTGTCCGGCTGGTTGGGCCGGGTTTTCTCGACCCGCTATTTATATGTTATCTCGGCAGGCGGATTTACCCTGGCCAGCCTGCTTTGCGCATTCGCCTGGAATCTGCCGTCGATGATCGTGTTCCGTTGTTTGCAGGGCTTTCTTGGCGGCGCGATGATTCCGATGACTTTTACCGTGATCTTCATTCTGTTTCCCCCGCGTTTGCAACCGGCCATGACCATCGTGCTCGGTTTGATCGTAACCATGGCACCGACTATCGGCCCGGTGCTCGGCGGTTTTCTTACCGAAACCTACAACTGGCAATTGCTGTTTTTGATCAACATCATCCCCGGCATCATAGTCTGCATGATGGTGTGGAAGTATCTTGATATTGATCAGCCCGACTGGGCGCTGTTGCAGAAAATCGACTTTGTCGGCATAGCACTGATCGCGGTTTTCTTGGGCAGCATGCAATTCGTGCTGGAAGAGGGCGTACGCAAGCAGTGGTTTGAAGATCATCTGATTGTCGCCTTGACGATTGTTGCCGTCGTTAGCGGCATCGTCATGTTGATTTGGGAGCTGAAAAATCCTCACCCGATTATCGATCTCTACGCATTCCGCAATATCAATTTTGCGGTGGGCTGCGGCTACAGTTTTGTGCTGGGCGTGGGGCTTTATACCATCATTTATTTGACGCCCATTTACCTGTCCAGCGTTAAAGGCCTTAACAGCCTGCAAATCGGCTACTACTTAATGGTCGTCGGGGTTTTTCAATTGCTTTCGGCGTTTATAGCCGGGCCGTTGGAGAAAAAAATGGATTTGCGCTGGATGCTGTGCCTGGGCTTTGGCTTGTTTGCGTTGGGCTCATGGATGAATGGCAATTTAACCGCCGAATCCGGATATTGGGAGTTTTTCTGGCCGCAGGCTATCCGGGGCGGCGCATTAATGCTGTGTTTTCTGCCTATCAACACCTTGGCCTTAGGCCTGTTGCCGGTGGAAGAAATCAAGAACGCCAGCGGACTTTATAACCTGATGCGTAATCTGGGCGGCGCGATCGGCTTGGCGGTTGCCAACACGCAAATGATTTATTTAACCAAAGCCCATTATGCGACGTTGCGAGACTCGGTTACCGCAACCAGCTATCAGGCGCAGGAAATGCTGGAAGGATTAACCGCATCGATGCAACAAATGAATGTACCTGATCCTGACTTGGCCGCGTTAAAAAAAATCACCGGGCTTGCCTTGCGGGAAGCGGAAGTGATGACCTTTAATAACCTGTTTCAGGTTATCGCCGTTATTTTCTTGGCTTCGCTTGCCGTTGCACCTTTTTTGAAGAAGGTGGACGGAGAAAAGGCCGCTGTAATTCACGAATGATGTTATCCCAGCGTAGGGCGCGCCGTGCGCGCCTTCTTCGTGGCGAGGGATTGATGAGCTTGGTCCTCTCTGGAGCCGCGGCACGCCCGTAACGCTTACGAAATAAGCGCTATTACGCAAACTTCTACCGGCTATCTACAGATTACCTTCCCATCGGACAATCCAGCTTGAATTAAGGTTAACTCATTGTCGTTGATGATAATTTAAGTTCGCACGGTATTACCAAGCCGGTGCATTTGGTGGTAGATTGCTCTCATTGCGGAAGGAATAAGATCGCCATGAAAATCACCCGCGGCGGCGACTATCAAACGATCCGATTTTGGCGTAGACAACTATGCGCCGACCCTCGCTGATGCAGTCAACATCGTGCTTCAAGTTGAAACGATCAAAGACTGATCGGCCTTGTTTGTTAATACAGATCAGAGGAAAAAACCATGAAACTCTATTACAGCAAAGGCGCTTGTTCGCTATCGCCGCATATCGTCGCTCGTGAAGCGGAACTGCCGATTGAATTGATTGAAGTCGATTTGCAAATCAAGCGTACCGAAATCGGCGAGGATTTCCGGTTGATAAATCCTAACGGTTACGTGCCGGTGCTGATCCTTGACGACGGCAACAAGCTGATGGAAGGTCCCGCTATTGTGCAGTATCTTGCCGATCAGGCGCCGGATAAAGAATTAGCCCCACCGGCAGGCACATTCGAGCGTTATCAGCTGCAACAATGGTTGAACTTTATTTCAACCGAGATCCATAAAGGAGGGTTTGCGCCTTTGTTTAATTCCGCCACGCCTGAGGCCGCTAAAAAGATGGCGATTGCGACATTGACTTCGCGTCTGGAAACCGTTGCAGAGCATCTTTCGAACCGGGTATTTTTGCTCGGCGAACAGTTTACCGTGGCCGATGCTTATTTGTTTGTCATGCTGGGCTGGGGCGCTTATGTCGATGTTGATATTTCCCGTTGGCCGGTACTGGCGGACTATGCCGCTAAAATTTCCGCGCGTCCTGCAGTGCAAAAAGCGTTGAAGGAAGAAGGGCTTGTTTAAATTTCGCTAGACCCCAAGCCCCAGTTTTCTGTTTCGCGAAGCTGGAGCTTCGCCTTCGAAGTTCCCAATCTGGAGATTGGGAACCAGCGCTAACCTGTTCCAGTCAAGCGTCGTATTTGTTTGTACGCCATGTCTTGTTGTCTTATACTCGACTCAATTAAAACAGCTTGGTAGGGTGCGCTGTGCGTACCTTTCACCTTAATTTTTTTATGCTCGACTACTTGAAAAAGCCTTTACAGAAGCATCAATGTTGTCCAAAACATGTTGGCAAGATGAATTATTGGCTGATGAGGCTTTAAACGAGCATAAACAAGGTAAAACTCAGTTGAGTACGCATGGCGTATATTTTTAGCTGCGGAATCCAGTTAACGGAGATGTAACACAATGAGCAACCAGAATACATGCCTGATCTTTGCCCACCGTGGTGCCAATAGGGAAGCCGCCGACGACTGCATGGATGCAGGAGGTAGAGCAATGCATGGAGCAATTGCCGAAAACACCCGGGCCGCCTTCAATAAAGCGCTGCAATACCCGATAGACGGTATTGAAACGGATGTGCAGCTGAGCCTGGACGAGGTGCCGGTGCTTTGGCATGACTGGGAACTGGATAAACTGGGTCATCCGGGAAAATGCATCGACGATTTTAATTTTTCGCAGCTTGAACAAATGGATTTTGCCGGATACAGCTCGCCCGATGCGGTGTCGGAAGGCGCGTTGAGTTTTAAGGAGTTTATCGCCACTTATCGGGGGCGTTGTGGTTTGGATATTGAGCTTAAAAGCCGCGACGGGGAACCGCAGCAACGGCTGGAACGCAAGATACTGCAAATGCTGGCGGTCATCGGCACATCGGCCGCCGATGGCGTGTTTATTTCCTCATACAGTCTGCCCGGCCTGATTTTCTCCCATCAACACTCACCGGATTTGCCGCTTTACTATCTGCTGTCCGGCCATCACACTCAGGCCGACATTGAGCGGTTTCTGAAAGATTACAGCTTCCTGGCCGGTTTTTGCCTGCCCATCGACATCCATAACGCGTCCATAGCCAAGCTTTTGCGAGAGCAGGGCAAAGGCGTCGGGGTTTATACCTGCAACAATGAGCAGGATATTCAAAAGGCGCTGGATCTGAAGGTCAATATCCTGATTACCGATTACCCGCAACTGGCATTGCAGCTGCGCGATTCGTGAAACGGGACTTTGCGCAACTCGCCGACCGGCATTTCGATGTGCTGGTTTGCGGCGGCGGAATTTACGGCGCATGGACGGCGTATGATGCCGCTTTGCGAGGTCTCAAGGTCGCGATCGTCGATCAGGGCGACTGGGCCTCGGGAACCTCATCCGCTTCCACCAAGCTGATACACGGCGGCCTGCGTTATCTGGAATCATTGGATTTCAAGTTGGTTAAAAAAGCCTTGCGTGAACGCGAGATGTTGAAGAAAGTCGCTCCGCATCGCGTCTGGTCGTTGCGTTTTGGCATTCCGGTTTTTAAGGACAGTCGACTAAATAGTATTCGCCTGAAAGTCGGATTGATGCTTTATGATTTTCTGGCCGGAACGCTTGGCTCCGATCAAGTTCATCGTCATTTCAGTCGGAACGCCTTCGCGGAGCGTTTTCCCTGTCTCAATCCGGCATTATTAACAGACGGTTTTACTTATGCCGACGCGCAGACCGACGATGCCCGCTTGGTTCTGGAATTGATCGATGGTGCGTTATCGGCCGGGGCGGTATGTGTGAATTACTGCAAAGTAACCGGTTTTATTGAAGATAACGGCCAAGTCTGCGGCGCTAAAGTTCAAGACAAGGTTGATGGCAAAACAGCAGCCGTTTACGCCCGTCACATCGTTAACGCAATCGGTCAATGGACGGCTGAAAGCGGTCGCCGATTAACCAAAGGCGTGCATTTAATCCTGCCCAAGACGCTGGGCAATGAAGCGCTGTTGCTGACCGCGAAAGCGGATGGGCGGGTGTTTTTCATGATTCCGTGGTACGGGCTGACGCTGCTGGGCACCACCGATACCGATTATACCGGCGATGTGGATCAGGTTTGCGTCGAAGCGGATGAAGTCGCTTATCTGCTGACCGAGGCCAATCGTGTGCTTAATGTAAACTGGGCTGAGGCCGACATTATTGGCCGTTACGCTGGACTGCGCGTTTTAAAACAGAGTTCAAAAACTACGCCGTCTGCGGTCAGTCGCGACTGGGAGCTAAAAGTCGCTGATAACGGCCTCTTGACCTCCATCGGCGGAAAAATCACTTCGGCGCGGGAAGACGCAGCTCAAATAGTCAATAGGCTTTGTGAAAACTTAGGTATCAGTGAACCCTGCAAAATTAACGGCAGACCGTTTCCATGGCTGCCTGATCAGGATTATCGGCTGTGGGCGGATGCGGCTTTGCTCGAAGCCGTAACACTGGGCGTAGACAAAGAAAGTGCCCAATGGCTGATACGGCGGCACGCAAAACGCGTGTCGATGATTTTTCAATTAATCGAACAGGATGCGGCGTTGGCAAAGCGGATAACGCCGACGCTGCCTTTTATTCTCGCTGATTTGGTGTTTTGTGCCGGTAATGAAATGGTCGTTCATTTGGAAGATTTGCTCAGACGGCGGATCCCCTTGTTAATCCTGGTAAAAATGACGCAGTCCGAATTGCGGTCTCTCGCCGAAATGACTGCAACAACGCTGGGCTGGGATGAGACCACTTTAAATAACGAATTTGTGATGTGCATCAAAAAAATATGAACTGCGAACAATCCGGTTCGATGCTTTTTTGAGTTCCCAAGCGACGGTGATAATGATTTATTGGAAGAGGATTCAGTGGTATTTTTACGGTGCTTTATTTTTCTTTAAAGGCTATTATTGCGACTTCTTATAATTAAAAGAATAATAAATGATCTCCCCAAAGGCTTCTTTCTTGGTATTAACGTGCGGTTTTAACGAAAGATACTAGAAATGAAACGCATCTTGCCTGTCTTTTTTATCTTTTCTGTATTTATTACCGGAAGTTACTGGTCTGCCTATTCCAATGTAGGGTCGATTATCTATTTTTATAATCCGGAAACAAACATCAATAATTTTGCCACGTTAAAAACATCTTTTGATACGTATTTGGTGAACCATGGCGGTTATTATTTCCAGCCTTTTGATAGCAGGGAAAATTTTGAAGCGGTAATCAAGGAAAAAAAAGGCGATATTTATTTATTATCCAGTTGGCATTTAAAGGCATTGCAGCAGAAAAATGTGCCGTTGAAAATAGCCTTGGTCGGCACGTCAAAGGGCAACACCATGCAAAGGAAGGTATTAAGTACGAAAAAAGACATTGCCGATGTCACTATGCTTAAGAATACCGTAGTTGCAGGTGCAGGAAGTGAAGAATACATTCACAGTGTATTGAAGCAAATACTCGGCAAAGAGCAGGAAGCGTTACTTAAAGACATCAAAATACTCATTGTGCCTAAAGACATCGATGCGATTATGGCGGTGGGTTTTGGCATGGCGAGTGCCGCCATTTCCGCAGAAAGCGGTTTAGATAAGCTGGCGATGATTAATCCCAATCAATTTAGAGAATTACATAGCTTGGGGTTTAGCGAAAAGGATTATTTATTAGTTGCGGCAACATTGAAAAAACCGGAGCAACAAGAAGCGGAATTACTTGAAGTGTTACGAAAAATGTCGGAAGCCGATGCCGGTGGAGAGAATTTAAAGTTACTGGGCATAGATGGCTGGAGGGCAATGCAATGAAATGCTTCAATAATCGCCGCGCGTCTTATAAAGACAGGAACCCCCTATGAAAATAATGGAATTTTGTAAGGTCTTAATCCTATTGAGTGTCTTTTGGGTTAGCGCCGGATTTGCCCAGCCGAGTAAGGTGCTGATTGTTAATAGTGATAATGCCGTTTTTCGATATGGAACAATCGCCTCTGAATTTAAAAAAGTCTTGCAGCAAAACGCTTATCAATGGACTGAGTTTAATTTAAACAGTCATGCCGATGCCGAAGCGGAGCTGAAACAGCTTATCCAACAAGAAAATCCTGTGCTTATTTATTGCATAGGAACTAAAGCCTATTCGTTAGCGCGTAATGTTGCCTCTAACAAGAAATTGTTATTTTCAGCCGCTATTAATTGGCGAAGATTGGATATTGGCGAAGGAACTTATGGTGTAGCCAATGAATTGTCGTCTGCGCAAGAAATATCGTTGTTACGCTATTTCTTTCCAACGATTAAAAACATCGGCTTACTCTACAATGATAAATTCAGCCGCGAATACGTAGAAACCATTAAAAAAGATGCCTCAGCCTTAGGCATTAATATCATTAATCAGCCCATTAATGATGCGCAAGAGATCGGCGATGCACTCAATGAATTGCTGCCGAAAATAGATATGTTCTGGATTATTTCCGATCCGGTTGTTTTAAGCAGTAAAGCGTCAGTGCAGCAAATTTTTCAATCGGCGCAACAGCAGAAAAAGCCGGTTTACGCCTACAGCGACGTGTTTATAGAACAAGGCGCGGTTTTGGCAATTTCTGCGGATCTTGCAACGATTGGGCGACAATCGGCAAGTTTAGCCCTGATGGTGGATAAGGATAAAGTGCCGGAGGGGACGGTGCAAAACCCCGCGGGCTCAACGGTTACTTTAAATAAATGCGCTCTCGACGCCTTGCGGCTCAATTTCAATCAAGACGCTCTGGATTCGGTTAATAAAATCGTGGAGTGTGATAAATGATTAAATATTTATACACCCTTCTAGTTGGTGTCTTGGTCTTGAGTTTGAGTGCTTTTGCAGACGCGTCAGCATCGAATGACGATCTGGAAAAGGAATTGGCGTATCTTGCCGCCGAAAGGCAAGTCGTGGTTACGGCTTCGAAAATGGAAGAGCATGTGGACAAGACTGTCGCAACAACCACCGTCATTACCCAGGACGATATTGCGCATATCGGCGCACGCAATTTGTTGGATGTGTTGCGTTTGGTTCCGGGTATCGGTATTACTCAGACTCAGATTGGGATTCGTGAAATTGAGGTTCGCGGTGTTAAAACATTGCTGTCTGAAAAAGTGCAGATTATGTTGAACGGGCATCCGCTGGATCATAACCTGCAAAATGCCGGTAGTGCCTGGGTTTACGATGATTTACCGGTTGATACGATCAAGCGCGTGGAAGTGGTGCGTGGTCCGGGGTCGGCGTTATACGGCGCTAATGCTTTTCTTGCCGTTATCAACATCATCACCCAAAATGCCAAGGATTTGAATGGACTGCATACCTCAGCCGGGTGGGGGAGTTTCGATACCCAGCAATACCGGGCATCTTGGGGCAAGCAATTTAGCAATAGCGCTGAAGCGGCATTGCATTTTAATTTTACCGATACCAACGGTATTAATTCGCCGATTCCCTCCGATAGTTTAAGCGTACAAGGCCTCAATTCTGCAGCGCCCGGTAAAAGTCAGCTCACTGAAGGCCGCTATGACCTGGAATGGCAGTTAGGCTATCAGGACTTTAAACTGGATGGGCGTTATATCAATAAAAAAACAGGTGCATTTTTTGGAACAGCCACTGTTCTTAGCGATGACAGGACTCAACAAGAGTATAGTGACTATTTCCTACGCTTGAGCCGAACCTGGAAGATTCAAGATAAGTTCACGGTAGATGCCCAGCTATTTCACGACTTTTTTAGCATGGATAATATATGGCAACTGGCGCCGACCCAATTTGCTCGTTTCGGCCTTCAGGACACACGTACCGGCGGTGAAATTCAAGCTAACTATCATCTCAGTGATGCCCAAACTTTGATCAGCGGATTTTCTTATGCAAAAGAGCAACAGGGTAACCTTATTGATGAAGCGGGACTCGATCCGGCACACTTGACGCCGATACCGTCTACTACCGAAGAAAGAATACGCAGACGCTGGGGTGTTTACTTTGAAGATGTGTGGGATCCATTAAAAAACTTACGCATAACCTTGGGAGCCCGTTATGATCGATATAGCGATTTCGGCGGCACATTCAATCCCAGAATGGGGTTTAATTGGGAGTTTATTAAAAATTATTCACTGAAGTTTTCTTACGGTACCGCTTATCGAGCGCCCGCCTTCGGTGAACTCGGTGCTGTCAACAATCCAGTGTTATTGGGTAATCCAACGCTTAAACCGGAGGAAGTGAAAACCTTTGAAGCGGGTATTATTGCCCATCCCGTGGCGGGACTGACAACACAGGTAACTTATTATCATTCTGCAATCAATCGAATTATCTCATTAGTTCCCGATCAAGCAGCGATTTCACGTTACGACAATAAAGGCAGCTTGGTTTCCGAGGGTGTTGAGTTGGAGACACGTTATGACTTTGACGGTAACTTGCAAGGCTCCTATATCAGCGCCAATCATGTCTTGCAGCATAGCACCCAGCTTAATCAGCAGTTAGCGGATGTACCACGGCATCGCACCAACCTGATAGCCAATTGGGCTTTCGATAATACCTGGAGCAGTTTTGCACATGTCCTTATCAAAGGCAGTACATTACGCAATCCGGGCGATACGCGCAACAATGTGCCTGGATACGCCTTATTCGATCTGGGATTGTTGGGGAAAAATATGTTTGGGCAGAAAGTAGACATTAGTTTTAATGTCTACAATTTATTTGACAAACGTTATTACGATCCGGCCCCCACTAGCTTGAATTTTATAGGCGATTATCAAATGGCTGGAAGGGCGTTTTTTGGACATGTCAGTTTGAAATTTTAACATCAGCCGGGTTCGGGTATGTTGTTTATGCCCGTATTTTGGCTACCAACTTAAGCCGGGATAGTCTAGGGTTAAGCCGTTCGTGGTGAGCCTGTCGAACCATGAACAGCTTAACCGTCCACCCTTCGACTAACTTAGGGTGAACGGTTAAGCCTAGCAACTTGTCCCGCCTTAAGTGGGACGCGGACTTTACGTTAGGCCGACAAAGTTTTAATATCATTTCAGCCGTAGTGTAAAATCGAAAATCTTTTAATAGTGGAGATAGCCATGACGACACATGTATACGAAACAGACATTGTTGCTTGGGCGAACGAACAGGCGCGACTGGTACGCACGGGGCAATTTGAATTACTCGATTTGGAACACATCGCTGAGGAGATAGAGGACGTGGGCAAAAGCGAACAACGTGAGTTAGCAAGTCGAATGGTTATTCTTTTAGCTCATTTGCTCAAGTGGCAGTTTCAACCGGAGCGGCAAGGTCGTAGCTGGCAAATTACCATTCGTAACCAGCGTCGGGCAGTTCAACTGCATCTAAAGCAAGTACCGAGCTTGAAGGTAAAGTTAGATGATGCTGAATGGTGGGAAGTTGTATGGGGTGATGCTATTTATCAAGCATCAAAAGAAACCGGCTTAGACAATTTTCCTGAAACATGTCCATGGTCAATTGAAGATATTCTCTCGGATGAGTGGATGCCAACATTGCCAAATTAGTGTGTAGGGACGATGTTAGGCCTTTAGCTCGTAATTCGCAGGACGGTGGATTGCCTATCGGCGAATCCACCTTACGGGTTAAGTTTTTACCACCAGTAAATGTTATACATCTTATCTCTCCTTTGAAAAAGGTTAATGTAAAAAACCTCCGCTGATTGCGAAGGAGTAACGGTTTGCCCCATATAAACGCAGTCAGACGGGGCGGATCCTGACTGCCTAACAAACCGAGTAGGGTACGTCACATCCTACATTTTAATCACACCTAAATATTTCCTATCCGATGTAATGCGACATTAAATCGGGCAGGGGAATATATCTAGCGGGAACAGGTACATTATCTTCAGGGAACGCAGCCAGAGTTTCTTGAATATTTGATAAAAACAGGTTTACGAGAACAGTACTTTTCAACTTTTCATAAGCACACAGTCCGATAATACCAATCTCTGTTCCTAACGATATGTTTTTAGAATTTTTTTCAGGACCACTATTTATATCGCTATTTGAGAATGGTTGAGCATCTTTTCTGGCAAGAAAGTTTATTGAATCAGGCCCCATAGCAACATAGCATTTTCTTGTTACGTTCCATGCTAACAGGCTTTCATTTTTATAATAGATAAAAAATGTTTCATCTCCATTTGATACGGTGACTTTTCCAGCGTCAAAACCGCTTATTTTTCTCTCTTCTTTATGGGTGATTACCCCTTCAAATAATTTATAGCTAGGTAGTGAAAAGCTATCCAGAAATTTAAGGAATTCATTATAATTTTTGGATTCAATCATGTTCTGTCCCAGATTCCATGCAAAACCCACTGTCCATTGAATAAATTTAGCTCCATTTTTATCGGATAACATTGAACAATTTAAATCAGCGCCCTGCATCGGATAACACGCTATACCAGCTGTGCTGTTATGTGACTTGGCAAATCGCCGTGCCTGGTTTTCCGCATCCTCTGCATCTTTTACCTGTACAATAATTTTTTGATAATGCCCCGATTCATCTGTATCGGAAGTTAAGATAACAGGATTTAGGGGTAATTGATTAATATTGAAAAGATTCATGCTCATTTCCGGTACTGCTCTACCACAGGGGTCACCGTTAATTACGGAAATACCCTTTCTCGCTGAAATTATAAAAGGAATTAGGGTGTTCATTGCGCCCATTTCAACGGGCATTAAATAGCTTAACGGCTCTTGGCCGGATTGAGTTAGATAATCATTCATTTCACGGAAGGCATTTAATGAAACCGTTTGCCCGAAACCTTCAAATATTTTATCGGGTGAACCTAAACCTGCCACTAGGGATATATTTTTATTTGCCTCAAGGTTATCAGGATTTACATAGTACATAACATCGGCATCATTAATCATTTTGTCCATAAAAAGCAGGGCCATCCCAATTGGGCCACCGCCGCCTGATGCTAAAAAACATGCGCCATATACAATGTAGCTAATATCTGTTTTCGTTAATTGATAGTTACCAAGGCCAAAATCTTTGACTTTATAGTCATTTTCACCCACTTTTTTTATCTGTTGGGACTCATTAAATGATGATTTTCTAAGTGAAATATCATTAAGCATGAAAACTGTTCCTTAAAATTAAATGGATTATATTCGTTTCTGTTGAAGCTTTATCTTCGTTAAATGCAGAAAAATTTATTGGTTTAGCTCGGATAAAATGTCCTTAACAGGACAAGGGTGATATTGTAAGCTATAACGTCGATAATGTGCGGCAAAAGCTGACGTAACTGTCATTTTCAGTATTTGCGTAGTGTTGTCGGCGGTTCGATTGGAAGCAAGAGAAAGCGCTTGCCGCCTCGAAAAATATTCATTAATTAAGATACTTAACTTATGCAACTAGACTTTCAATCTCCTGAATTTATTGCGAACCCTTATCCAGTTTATGCCAGATTACGCGAACAAGCGCCAGTCTACCAGTTAGAACCGGGTGCTTGGTTAATAACCCGTTACCACGATGTCGAATATCTATTGAAGAATCCTCGTTTAAATAAAGATATTCCTTCTATGTTCAATCAGCGTTATGGGCGGGATATGAGCGATGAGCCTGTTTATCGTTTTCATAATAATTTCTGGGCAATGATGGATTCACCGCATCGCCGTAAGCTGATCGTCAAAGCTCTTAATGCAGGTAAAATTAATGAGTTACGTAAGCTTGTGCAAAAAAGCGCAGAGCAGTTGGTGGACAAATGGATCGGTTGCGAACAGGCCGATTTAATGAATGTTTTTGCTTATCCGCTACCTATACAGGTCACTTGCAATATGCTCAACATCGAGCTGGAACAGAGTCTTGATTTTTTGGCGGAAATTAAACTCATTCTAAAACCTGCTGAACCTAATCTGCTTACTGAGGCGGAACTCGATATCTCCAATGCAGCGGCATTACGGTTGGATAGATTTTTCCGGGAAATTTGTCAGCAAAGACGCAAAGAACCCGGTGAAGATTTGGTTTCGCAGTTATTGGCGGCCGAGGAAGATGGTGAGCGTTTAAGTGAAGACGACGTTATCTGCAATCTTATTATGTTGTTTGTGTCAGGATACGGAACTACCGCCAACGCAGTGTGTAATATTTTACGGCTGTTGTTTATTTACCCTGATCAACGAGAATTGCTAATTGCTAAGCCGGAGCTTCTATCCTCCGCTGTAGAAGAAGGCTTGCGTTTTAATTCTTCGGGACCACTTACCTTTCGCACTGCTATGGAGTCGTTCGAATTTAATGGTGTTCAAATTGCATCCGGGGACGCTATCTATCTAGCCCTTGATTCGGCAAATCATGATCCGGAAGTGTTCGACGAACCCGATCGTTTTTGGATTGAGCGGCCAGCCCTTAAAAAATCGCTCGCTTTTGGTCATGGCAGTCATTATTGCCTGGGAGCTAAGCTGGGAACCATGGAAGTAGAAGTCGCACTGGAAACCTTATTTCGCCGGTTACCGAATTTGACTATCGATAATGTAGATCAATTAAAGTGGGAGCCGACATGGGTGCTTAGAGGATTGGAGTCTTTGCCTGCAAGATGGTAGAAATAATATCTTCTATGAAAGGTAAGGGGTATCATCGGATTGGCTTGCAGAGAGATCTATATTGAAAGTGCGAGTTTGGCACAAGGATGATTTTTTAGACTTCTACCTTTAGACAAAGAAGGTGACATGAATAAAACACCTTACCCCGATGACTGGCCTGATATAGATACCAAGCTCTACAACAGGTCGGTCAAGTTGTTTAACGCCGTCAAAAACATGCTGAGCGTCAAGCTTGATCTGCACGCCGATCCACAGGTTTTGGAAGGCGACATCTTTTTGTTCAATCATTTTTCCCGGTTTGAAACGTTCATACCGCAGTTTCTTATTTACGAGAAAACCGGGGCTTACAGTTGTTCCATTGCCTCGGCGGAATTCTTTCAAGAAGACAATGTACTGTCGCGGTATTTAAAACACGTTGGTGTTTTTCCTCACAACCATGCCCGACTGTTTGCGTTGCTGGCAGGGCATATTCTGCGCGGTCGTAAAGTCATTATTTTTCCTGAAGGCGGCATGGTAAAAGACCGGCGGGTTATTGACAAGCGCGGTCATTACAGCATTTACTCACGGGTCACCGGCAACCGGCGCAAATTGCACACGGGGCCTGCTGTTTTGGCGCAGGGCTTGGAAACCTTTAAAGCGGCTATCCGTCATGCCCATAGTCAAAACGATGTTGCGCTGCTTCGGCAATGGAAAGATGCTTTGCAAATCGACAGTATCGATCAGCTGATAGCCGTAGCGAATAAACCGACGCTGATGGTTCCTGCCAATATTACTTTTTATCCGATTCGTTCCTCTGAAAACCTGTTATTTAAAAGCGTTGAGCTGTTTTCTAATGGCCTGAGTTTGCGGCAGTCCGAGGAATTGCTGATTGAAGGCAATATTATGCTCAAGAATACCGATATGGATATACGCATGGGTAACCCTGTCGATCCTTGTGGGGCTTGGGGTTGGCGGACCCGTTACCTGATGAACAAGGTTATTCCGGAAATTAACACGATAGACGATGTTTTTACGCTGAATTCCAGGCCTAAAAACTGGAGGCAACGTTTACTGGGATCGTATTTTATAAAAAATGCCCAGTGTTCCCGCGATCGATACATGGAAGGCATTTATGCCAATGTCACCATCAATTTAAGTCATCTGGCGGCAACGCTGATCATGCATTACGTCGGTCAGGGACGGATGTATATCGAGAAAGACAAGTTTTACAGCATTTTGTATATTGCCATCAAACACTTGCAAAACAACACGGTGATTCATCTGCACCGAAGCCTGCTTAATCCCGATGATTACAGCGACCTGTTTAAGGCGGCTAACAAGCGTTTCGATTATTTCATGTGCGTCGCAAAAGACGCCGGTCTGATCAAGGAGGATGAAAATTACTACCGGTTTTTGCCCAAACTTTGTGTCGAATCCGACTTTGATACCATCCGCCTGGAAAATCCGATTGCCGTTTACAACAACGAAGCCGCGCCTCAGCATACCGTTCGCGATACCCTGATTGACGCGATAGGCGAATGCTCAAATGCCGATAAAGACAAATTGGCCGCCTGGCATTTTGAAGATGAATGCCGCACTTTGGCATGGGAAAAGCAGGCTTACTCTAAACCGTTGTTTGGCGACATCAGCTATGAAGAAGCAGCAGTTGCCGATCCTTCGCCTTTTTTCATCCAGCCGGAACTTGCCAACGGCTTCGGCGTTTTGCTGGTTCACGGATTGCTCGCCAGCCCCGCTGAATTAAGAGCTTATGGTGAATACCTGGTTAAACAAGGTTACACGGTATTGGGTGTTCGGCTAAAAGGCCACGGCACATCGCCTTATGCGTTGCGCGACCAGAGCTGGGAAGATTGGTATAGTTGCGTGCAACGGGGTTTCAATATACTCAAGGTGCATTGCCCGCGTATTCTTGTTGCCGGTTTTTCCACGGGCGGCGCATTGGCGTTAAAGCTGGCCACTGAGCACTACCCTGAAATGATCGGCGTTATTGCCGTTTCGGTGCCGTTAAAGTTCGTTAATCCGGCTTTTATGCTGGTGCCGTTACTGCATGGCACCAACAAGTTGGTTGCTTGGGTTTCGGCTTTTGAAGGCGTAAAGCCGTTTATTGATAACGAACCGGAACACCCCGGCATTAACTATCGCAATACGCCGGTCAGGGCGCTTTATGAGCTGAGGCTGTTAATCGCACAGCTTGATGAATTGCTGCCGCAAATTAGCCTGCCTGTGCTGATTATGTATGGTGATGAGGATCCTATTGTCTCTCCCAAAGGTGCGCCGATCCTTATGGCTAAACTCGGTTCCAAACATAAGCAAATCCACGCCATTAAATCCCAGCGCCACGGTATTTTAATGGAAAATATCGGCGGCGCTTGGCGTGTGATTGATGACTTTTTGAACGAGTTAAGCGCCGTACACAATAAAAATGTCACGTTTAATATTTTTAATTCACCACGAAGGCACGAAGAACACGAAGATTGAAAGCATTAGGATTGCTCATTCCCACGCACCGAGTGGGAATGCAGTTTAGGCGCGTTGCGCCCCGCGGTAGTCCGGAGCGCGGGCTGTTGGGGTTCCAGTTGAGTCTATGGGAATCAGGAGAAAAGGTGATTAAAAGTCTTTTTATTCACCACGAAGACACGAAGTTTTTACCTTGATTTTTTCTTCGTGACCTTCGTGTCTTCGTGGTGAAAATAACAAATATGGGGGCAGTAAAATGAAAAATGTAGTTATCGCAGGATATTGCAGGTCGCCTTTCACTCCGGCGCAAAAAGGCCAATTGGCTAAAGTCAGGCCGGATGATCTTGTCGCACAGGTCATCAAAGGCTTAATCAATGATACCGGCGTTAATCCGGGAGATATTGAAGATTTAATTTTAGGCTGCGCCTTCCCGGAAGGCGAACAGGGCATGAATCTGGCGCGATTAATCGTTCATCTTGCCGAGTTGCCTATGACCATAGCCGGCACTACCATTAATCGTTTTTGCGGCTCCTCAATGCAGGCCATACATAATGCGGCAGGCGCGATTCAAATGAATGCCGGTGAGGTGTTTATCTGCGCCGGTGTTGAGTCCATGAGCCGGGTGCCGATGGGCGGCTTTAATTACCTGCCCAACCCCAGTCTTTATAAAGCCTATCCTCAAGCCTATATCGGCATGGGCGAGACGGCGGAGAATCTGGCCTTGCAATATCATATCGACCGCTTGGCCCAGGAAACTTTCGCCGTAGCCAGCCAGCAAAAAGCGGGCGCGGCCCAGCAAAACGGCTTGTTCGCCACTGAAATCATCCCGATTAAACGCGCTGACGGCGAAACCGTTCAATACGACGGCTGCATCAGGGCTGACTCTACGCTTCAGGCATTAGCCGAATTGCCACCGGCCTTCCTTAAAAACGGCAGCGTTACGGCCGGAACCTCCTCGCCGTTAACCGATGGCGCGGCCGCGGTGCTGGTGTGCAGTGAGAAATACGCAGACCTTCACGGCTTGGAAAAACTTGCCCGTATCAGAGCTATCGCAGTATCCGGTTGTGCGCCCGAAATCATGGGCATAGGACCGGTCAGCGCCACCCATAAAGCCTTGAAACGGGCCGGTTTGACCTTACAGAATATCGACATCCTTGAGCTGAATGAAGCCTTTGCCGCGCAATCTTTGGCGGTATTAAAAGAGTTGCCGATTTCGCCGGAAAAGTTGAATCTGGACGGCGGCGCGATTGCTTTAGGCCATCCGTTGGGCGCGTCCGGTGCCAGAATTACCGGTAAGGCCGCCAGCCTGCTGAAACGGGAAAACAAGCAGTTTGCCCTCGCCACCCAATGCATCGGCGGCGGGCAGGGCATAGCGACTATTTTGGAGGCTATCTAATGGACATCAAAAAAGTCGCGGTGATTGGCGCGGGGGTCATGGGGGCCGGTATCGCCGCCCATATCGCCAACGCCGGTATTCCCGTCTATTTGCTGGATATCGTGCCTAAAGATGCGGATAACCGGAACAGCATTGCCGAATCAGCCATTGCCAAGCTGCTTAAAGCCGAGCCCGCCGCATTCATGCATAAGAACTATGCCCGTTTGGTGACTCCCGGCAACATTGAAGATCATCTTGACTGGGTGGGGGACGTTGACTGGGTGATTGAAGCGGTGCTTGAAAACCCGGCCATCAAGCAGGAACTTTACCGGAAACTGGATAACATCTGCCGCCCCGATACCCTGATTTCATCGAACACCTCGACATTGCCGTTGAAACTGCTGACCCGCGACATGCCGGACAGTTTCAAACAGCGCTTCATGATCACCCATTTTTTTAATCCGCCCCGCTATATGCGCCTGCTGGAACTGGTTTCAGGTGCCGCGACCCGGCCGGAACTGCTTGCAGCCGTCAGCCGTTTTGCCGACACTCATCTGGGTAAAGACAGCGTTACCTGCAAGGATACGCCGGGATTTATCGGCAACCGCATCGGTATTTACTGGTTGCAATGCGGACTGCTGGAAGCGATCAAGCTGGGTTTGACCGTGGAGCAGGCCGATGCGGTGATGTCGGCGCCGTTTGGCATACCCAAGACCGGCATATTCGGGTTGCTGGATTTGGTCGGGCTCGATTTGATTCCGCATATTTTGAGCGGCATGAAACTGGCTTTACCCAAGGAAGATGCATTCCATCAGGTCAACACGTTTCCTCCGTTGGTTCAGACCATGATAGCGGAGGGTTACACCGGCAGGAAAGGCAAGGGCGGTTTTTATCGTTTGAACGAAACAAGCGGAAAGCGCGTCAAGGAATCGATTAACCTGCAAACCGGCGGCTATCAACCTAGCGAAAAATTCGCCTTGCCGGTAATGCCCAAAACGCAGGATGAGTTAAGAGTTTTTTTGTCTGGCGATGACGCCCTCTGTCGTTTTGCTTGGCAAGTGTTATCCAACACTTTGGTTTATAGCGCCAGCCTGATTCCAGAAATTGCCGATGACATTGTTGCCGTCGATACCGCGATGCGTTTGGGTTATAACTGGAAATTCGGGCCGTTCGAGCTGCTGGATAAGATAGGCGTAGCTTGGTTTGTTGACCGGTTGATCGCAGAAAACCGCGATGTGCCGCCGTTGCTGGCAAGTCGTCACAGCCTATACAAGGTCGATTCAGGCAAGCGGTCGTTTGTCGATTTGTCCGGCAATTATCAGCCCGTCCGCCGAACAGACGGCGTTCTGCTGTTAGCCGATATTAAATTGTCGGCCCCGGCGATACTGGAAAACCCGTCGGCCAGTCTGTGGGATATTGGCGACGGCGTTGCCTGCCTGGAATTTCACAGCAAAATGAATACGCTGGATATGGATAGCTTGGCGTTGGTTCGGCAAAGCGTCGAAAAGGTCAAAACCGATTTTGCGGCATTGGTCATCCATAACGATGCCGACAATTTTTCAGCTGGGGCTAATTTAACCTTGCTGGTACAGGCTATCCAGAACCAGGACTGGCCTGCGGTAGAGCAATTGATCAAACAAGGCCAACAGACGTATAAAGCGTTGAAGTATGCGCCGTTCCCGGTGGTCGGCGCGCCTTCAGGATTGGCTCTGGGCGGCGGCTGCGAAATCCTGCTGCATTGCGATGCGATCCAGGCTCATGCAGAACTGTATGTCGGTCTGGTCGAAGTGGGCGTGGGGCTGGTTCCGGGTTGGGGCGGGTGCAAGGAATATCTGCGCCGCTGGCTGGAGTTTGCGAGACGTCCCGGCGGCCCGATGCCGGGCATTGCCCAGACTTTTGAAACGATCGGCATGGCCAAGGTATCCAAATCCGCGGCGGAAGCCAAGGAGATGCTGTTTTTGTCCACCACCGACGGCATTACCATGAACAAAGACCGTTTATTGGCTGACGCCAAAGCCAAAGCGTTGCGGCTGATGCCGGGTTATATGCCGCCTAAATCCAGTAGTTATCAATTGCCCGGGGCCAGCGCCAGAGCTGCAATGGATATTGCAATTAACAATTTAAAGCTGGCTGGAAAAATAACGGATTATGACGTGGAAATTTCGCAGCAATTGGCGGACGTACTCAGCGGCGGCCAGTGCGACATCACCGAGCCGCTGACCGAAGAGGATTTGTTAAATCTGGAGTTGAACGCGTTTTTACATTTAGTCCAACAACCGGGCACTTTGGCTAGGCTGGAGCATCTTCTTAAAACAGGAAAGCCGCTTCGTAATTGATATTACGTAATGACTAAGAAATTTTCACCACGAACGACTGCATGGATGCAGGAGGTAGAGCAACGCAAGGAGCAGTTGCCGAGGCACGAAGAACACGAAGAACACGAAGTAGGTCGGGTTAGCGGTAGCGTAACCCGACATTTGCCGCTTCGATGTGTCGGGTTACGCTAGGCTAACCCGACCCACGATTTCTGCCTTCGTGGTGTTTTTATGTGGCTTGTGTGACATCAGTAATTAACTTAAGGAATATCCCATGATCTGGTTAATCGCATTACTCATTCTCGTCGGTGTTTTGGCTTATGGCCGGGCGTCTCTACGCTGGACTACGCTGGTTTTGTTCGGATGGTTAGGGCTTTATTCGATGGCGAAAGGGGGCGGCAACTTTGTACTTTTGTTATGGGTTGTTTTCGATGCTGTTTTTATCCCGCTCAATGTTCCGGCTATCCGCAAAAGATTATTCAGCCGCGTGATTTTCAAGATCATGAAAAAAATGTTGCCGAAAATGTCGCAAACCGAACGCGAAGCGCTGGAAGCGGGCAATACTTGGTGGGATGCCGAATTGTTTTCCGGCAATCCCGACTGGAAAGTCTTGCTGGATTTGCCCGCCGCAAAACTGACCGCCGAAGAGCAGGCCTTCATCGACGGCCCGGTAGAGACCTTGTGCAGTATGCTCGATGACTGGGACATTACCCACAATCGCCGCGACCTGCCGGAAGAAGTTTGGGACTATATCAAGGTGCATAAATTCTGCGGCATGATTATTCCCAAACGCTACGGCGGTCTGGAGTTCGGCGAGTACGCGCATTCCGAAGTCGTGATGAAAATTTCCAGCCGCAGCAGCACCGCGGCCGTCACGGTCATGGTGCCCAATTCCTTAGGTCCCGCCAAGTTACTGTTGGCTTATGGTACCGAGCAGCAGAAAAATCATTATCTGCCGCGTCTGGCAAAAGGCGAGGAAATCCCCGCGTTTGCGCTGACCGGCCCCCATGCAGGCAGTGATGCAGGAGCCATGCCCGATACCGGCATCGTTTGTTACGGCAAATTCGAAGGCCAGGACAAGGTACTGGGCATACGTCTCAATTGGGAAAAACGCTATATCACTTTAGGCCCGGTCGCCACGGTGCTGGGTCTGGCATTCAAGCTTTATGACCCGGAACACCTGATCGGCGAAAAGGAAAACATCGGCATTACCGTCGCGCTGATTCCCACCGATACTGCCGGTGTTTCGATCGGCAGACGCCACTTTCCGCTGGATTCGGCATTCCAGAACGGACCGAACTGGGGCAAGGACGTGTTTATCCCGATGGACTGGATTATCGGCGGCGTCGATCAGGTCGGCAACGGCTGGAAGATGCTGATGCAATGCCTTGCTACCGGCAGGGCAGTGTCGTTGCCTGCGCTCAGCACCGGCGCGGCAAAAATGGCCAGCCGTAACACCGGCGCTTATGCCCGTATCCGCAAACAATTCAACCTGCCGATCGGCGAGTTTGAGGGTATTGAAGAGCCGCTGTCGCGCATCGCAGGTGAAACCTATATTATCGATGCCGCGCGCAAAGTGACCGCCGCGGCACTGGACGACGGGCAAAAGCCGTCGGTTATTTCCGCTATCATCAAATACGAACTCACCGAAAGAATGCGCCGGGTCATTAACGACGCGATGGACATACAAGGCGGTTCCGGTATTTGTCTGGGGCCTAAAAACTATCTCGGCCGGATGTATCAGGTGATTCCGGTCAGTATTACCGTCGAAGGCGCCAATATCCTGACCCGCACTATGATGATTTTCGGCCAGGGCGCGGTGCGTTGTCACCCTTACATTCAAAAAGAAATGGAAGCTCTAGGCCAGGAAAATCCCGAACTGGCTTTACAGCAGTTTGATGGAGTGCTGTTTGAGCATATCGGTTCGGTGCTGCACAATTTGGCCGCAGGTTTTTGGTTGGGACTAAGCAATGCCCGTTTTATCGATGTGCCGGGCGATCAGGATACCCAAGGTTATTTCCGGCAGATTGCCCGACTCAGCGTCGGCTTTGCGCTGGTCGCAGATTTTGCGTTGCTGACACTGGGCGGCTCGCTTAAACGCAAGGAACGGCTCTCCGGGCGCTTTGCCGATGTCCTGAGTAATCTTTATTTGTGCTCCTGTGTGCTGAAACATTATCAGGATCAGGGACGTCAGCAAGACGACCTGCCGTTGCTGCATTGGGCTTGCCAGCAAACCCTGCACCGAGCCCAGCAATCTTTGCTGGCTATTTTTCACACCTTGCCGATGCGCTTTCCGGCTTATCTGTTAAGAGCAGTGCTTTTCCCCGGCGGCAAGCCCTACTCACCGCCGGCCGACCATTTGATTCACCAGACGGCGGCTTTGCTGCTGAAAAATTCCCCGGCTCGAAATCGCCTGACCCACGGCATTTACATCAACCATAAGCCCGGTGATGCGACCGGCAGAATTGAAGTCGCCTTTCAGGCCTTGCTTGCCGCGACATCTGTGGAAACAAAGATCCAGACCGCACAAAAGCAAAAACAGCTGCCGAAAGGCGCGATTTTGGATGTGCTGGATGCGGCGATCAGCAAGGCCATTATTAGCAAAAAAGAAGCCGAGTTGATAGTGGATGCTGAAAAGGCTCGGTTTGCGGCCATTAGCGTGGATGATTTTAGCCCTGAGCAATTAAGTAGCGTTGGTGTTAAAATGTAAAACAATCGGAACACTATTTAATTTATTAAATTGAGTGGCACTAAAGGGCGACTTCGGTCGCCCTTTATTTTTTATTTTTTCAGGAAACGACTCAAATGAGCGTAAACGCATTGTTTTCAAGATCACGGTTCACTATTGTGTTGCTGTTTTTATTGATTAATTTAGGTACTTTTGCATTGCTAAGAGTAGCCTTGCTGATCAAACAACTGGTCGATATCGACACGCCGATTTACCAGATAGCACTGGCTTTCCTGATAGGGATGGTTCATGACCTGGCTTTTTTCAGTTACTTGTTAATCCCTTTCGTTCTGTATTTGCTGGTACTGCCCAATCGTATTTACCAAAGCAAAATCCATAAAATAATCAGTTTTTCGGTCTTTATTGTTTGTTTATACGGCCTGTTTTTTATCGAGTTATCGGAATGGACATTCTGGGATGAATTCGGGGTCAGGTTTAATTTTATTGCCGTTGATTACCTGATTTATACTCATGAGGTGGTCAGCAATATCATTGAATCCTATCCTCTGGGATGGCTGCTCTCAGGTATTTTAGCCATTACCACGATTTGTTTTTTACTGGTAAGAAAAACCCTGTCGCGTACGTTTAATGCCGAGGAATCGTTTTTGTCCCGGTTGAAAATTACCGGTGTCTTGCTGTTGCTGCCGGTTATAAGTTACGCCGCCGTCGATTCGACATGGTACCAGTTTTCAACCAATACCTATCTTAATGAACTGGCCGCCAACGGCCCTTATCAGTTCTTTTCTGCGTTTCGAAATAATGAATTGGATTACCGGCACTTTTACAAGGTGGGCGATGACCGGCAGCTATCCAGCGTGATCAAAAAACAACTGGGTGCCGAGGATACATCTGGAGATTTATATGACATCAAACGCATGATTAAACCGGCAGGCGAAGAAAAACGCCTGAATGTCGTTTTAATTACCGTCGAGAGCTTAAGTGCCGATTTCTTGGCAACCTTCGGCAATAAAGAGAATATCACGCCGTACATGGATGAATGGTTTAAAGAGGGATTATTGTTTACCAATTTCTACGCGACCGGCACCCGCACCATCAGAGGCCTTGAATCCTTAACCTTGTCCATTCCGCCCACGCCCGGTCAAGCCATTGTCAAACGACCCGATAACGGCAATCTATTCAGCTTTGGCCGAGTCTTACAGCAAAAGGGCTATGACACCGCGTTTTTATACGGGGGGCGGGGTTATTTTGACAATATGAACGCGTTTTATTCCGGCAACGGTTACCGCATCGTTGACCAAACCGATTTCACCCCGGAGGAAATAACCTTTACCAACGCCTGGGGCGTTTCCGATGACATCATTTTTAACCGTACTATCAAAGAAGCCGATCAGGATTTTAAAAACAACAAGCCGTTCTTCTTTCAGATCATGACCACCAGCAATCATCGTCCTTATACCTACCCGGAAGGAAAAATTGATCTTCCCTCAGGCAGCGGTCGACAAGGTGCGGTTAAGTATACCGATTATGCAATACATCAATTTATCGAGCAGGCTAAAACCAAACCCTGGTTTGATAATACCGTATTCGTGATGGTGGCGGACCACTGCGCCGGTAGCGCGCGCAAAACCGAGCTGCCCGTGGATAAATACCATATCCCTTTGTTTATTTATGCGCCCAAACATGTACCGGCAATAAGAAACGACATCGTGTCCAGCCAGATTGATGTCGCTCCAACCGTGCTTGGTTTTTTAAACCTCAACTATGAAAGCCAGTTTTATGGGCGCGATATTATGCAGATGCACAAAGACGAGGGCAGGGCATTGGTTAGTAATTACCAGAAACTGGGCTTGTTTAAAGGCAATAAACTGGTGTACTTGTCGCCCCAACAAAAGGTCGATGTGATTGACGACCCGTTAGGCGCGCACAAACAGCTGGATATGGATGCAGCCGCCTCGCTGGTCACGGAAAACATGGCTTATTACCAGTCGGCGGATTATATTTGGTCGCATCGGCTGAGCAGGTATCAGTAACAATATGGGAGTGTGTGCCGCATAACTAAGCAGTGCGTGGCATTACATTTTTGTATGGACTGAGGTGATTTGGAGGTTGTGATGGAGTACCAAAAACATCGAAAAGCCAGTTGCGCAGTCTGTGGAAAAACGTTCCCGTGCAAAGATTTGCTTTCCGGAGACGTGGTTCGTGAATCGATTGCGAATCAAATCCGCATGGATGTGCCGAATTGGTCTTCCGATAGCTTTATTTGCTTATCGGATATAGGGCGGTATCGGAGTCAATATGTTCATTCATTACTCGAAACAGAAAACGGAGAGCTTACATCGCTTGAGAAGGAGGTGCTTGATAGTCTGAGCGAGCATGAACTCCTTTCTAAAAATATAGAAATGGAATTTGAGCAGGTTTGGACGTTCGGTGAGCGTTTGGCTGATCGGATTGCCAGTTTCGGGGGAAGCTGGAAATTTTTAATTATTTTCTTTGTGCTTCTGTCGGCTTGGATTGCAGTGAACACGCTGGCGTTTCTGGATAAACCGGCTGATCCGTATCCGTTCATCCTGCTAAATCTGATACTGTCGTGCATTGCTGCCATTCAAGCGCCGATTATTATGATGAGTCAAAATCGCCAGGAAGCGAAAGACCGGATTCGTTCGCAACATGACTATCAGGTTAACCTGAAGGCGGAACTGGAAATACGCCATCTCCATGAAAAAATTGACCATCTGCTTTCTCATCAATGGGAGCGTTTAGTGCAGATTCAAGAGATACAGCTTGAGTTATTGACTGAAATCAATCGAAAAAAGTCGCGTAATTAATGCGCAAGGCTGCCGATGGATGTTGAAGGCGGCGACATTTATTCAAACCAGGTTCAAATCAGGCTAACAATTATTTGCCCCAGAGGGCATTGAAGGTTAAGGCACGAAGAGTTAACTTGGCGGGTGCGCTATATGCCTGATCAGTGTAATGAGCTAGCGGGAAACTCGTATTCCATCCCAAGAATAGCCCACTGAAAACATCACGGCGTTAGAATCACTCGTTCCCGCATTTAAATTGAAATTTTGCAAATTCTTGTCTTGCTGGTAATCCTGCCACCTGTAAACGTAGCTGCCCTTGAGTTTCCAGTTTTTCGCGAGCTCCCAAGCAATGCCGGGGGCCACGGTGAAGTAGTTGCGATTAAATTGATTGATTGAGCTATCGGATGACTGGCCGCCGATCGATTTGCTGCGTGAATAATTACTTGTGAAATCCAGCAAAAGGTTCTTGGTTAAATGATACGAATAATTAGCGAAGGTGGAGCTGGTTTGCAGTGTTTGGCCGATGGCGCTCGGGCTAACAGCGTTAGAAAAACCGGTAGAGAATTGGGTTAGCTGACCGCTATAGCTTAAATTGATATTAGCGACACTACCCAAAGATAACGAAGAACTCTGACCGGATGTGCCATCCGAACTCTGCTGGGTATCAACCCACAATGGCCCGCCACTCGCGCCAACGGCCCAGGAGTGATTGATTTTGTAATTCGCGCCCAGTTGAAAGCCAAACAGGTTCTGAGTCGATGCGTTCGCGGCAGTGTACTGGACATTGGAAAAAAAAAGTTTTTCATTTAGGGAGAGGCGTCGGTTCCATTCATGACTCCCACCCAGATTAACGGTATAGGTGTCATTCCCGCTGAAACCGGTGCCAATATTTGAAGTGCTGCCGTTAAGTGAGCTGCTATAGCTTGTCTTGGAGTACGAAGTGCCCAGGGTCATCTGATCCCGTGATGTCCACTGCCAAGTCCACGAGGGCGCCAAATTATAGTTTTTAGCCTGACTGGCCGGCACAAGCAATCCTGTATCCGTGATTTGTTGAGAATAGGAGCAGCTAACGGCGTATCCGCCGCTTAAATTAAAAATACTGCGCTTTGCCCGATAACCATTGTTCGAGCCTAGATTATAGCTATTACAATCCCAGCGTGAATCATCGTAACGACGAATATCGCCTCGGCCTTCTAAGGCGATGTCCAGCGCCCCCGTCTTTCTGGAGGCTTGTAAACTTGGCGCCAAAAGGTATCCGGCAACAGACTCTTTTCGAATAGTGCTCAAGGAAATATTGTCGTCATACTGCAGTTGTTGTCCCAAGGCTCCTTTCAAGGCCCATTCGGCGGCGACTACGTCTTTGCCGGAAACAATACAGGCTAGAACAAGCAGGGTTATGCTTTGGTTGCGGTACATGCTTTTCTGAAATAATTTAAGGCGCAACAATAGTATCGCCGCTTTGTAACAGAATATTCGATTCTATGTTTTCGCCGTCCTCCACATCGCCGTATTCGAAAGGAAAGGATCTGGTTTGACCGTCCGCTTGACGCCTCAAAACTATAATGCTGTTCTTTTTTGCAAATGCCGTTAAGCCGCCAGCCATGCTCAAGGCTTGCATTACATCCATGGGGCCTTTCATTACGAATTGCCCCGGATGGGCGACCTCGCCGGTGACATAAACAAGGTTGCCCTCTGCGGCAAGCAGCCTGACGTTTATTTCGGAGTCAGGGATAAATTTATCAAGGCGTTCCTGCAATAACCTGACCAGGTCTTCAGTCGTTTTACCGGCAGCGGGGACGTGTCCGACCAAGGGAAAAGAGATCGTGCCATCCGGCAGTACTACGACCTCTTGTTTCAGGTTTTCCTCTTGCCAAACGGTGATTTCCAGCTTGTCGCCAGGATTTAGGCGGTAAACACTGCCTGCCAGAGCGGAAGTTTGATTGGACAGCAAAAGCATGCAGCCGAAAAAAATCGCCCCGAGACCGCGACCATAATATGAAGGTATCAAACTCTTTAAGGTGAATGTATTCATAATCGTTGCGTTAATTCATTAAGTTGTTAACCAATAAGCTGAATTCCAAAGGTTTCAATTCAGCATGCCATGACAGGATGTCAATGTTTCAGCAGCGGTGTATCCAATCGCAATAGCCTCTGCTTGGGCCGCTAGGCAGCGCAAGTGTTCGTCGAGGAACGAATCAAAATTTTCAACAATAAGTCTACCATTTTTGAAAGCAGGTAGAAGAGTTATTTCGTTCCCCAAACCTACTGAATGGTAGCTTCTGCCTGCTTCACTCAGTACCGTTTTGACGTCCCATACACTCGCAACCCTTTCGTTTTCAGTAGAGACAGGACCGAAAATTTTGCCATTAGTGATTCCGAGTCGAATCTTCTTCATAACTGCCTCAAAGCGGTAATTGATTAACGATGTGCTCGCCAATTGCCAGTGAAGCTGTAGCGGCAGGACTTGGCGCGTTAAGAACATGCAAGGCGTCCTGACGGACTAGCAGATGGAAGTCATCCACAAAATCCCCTGTAGGCTTCATGGCTTGCGCGCGGACGCCCGCGCCGCCGGGCACAAGGTCAGATGCGCGGATGTCAGGCACAAGCCGTTGCAGTGCATGACAAAAGTGTATTTTGCTGAATGATTGGATCAGTTCTGTGCATGCCATAGCAGGGTATTTACGGAGAAAACGCCATAAGCCTGGGAAAAACAGCATATCCAGCATGTCACTGCCGTTAAATTTCGTTAATTGATAGCCTTCGCGAGCAAAGGCGAGAACCGCATTCGGACCGGCCTCGATGCCGCCTTGAATCATCCGTGTGAAATGGACACCCAGAAACGGGAATTGCGGATTGGGTACGGGGTAAACCAGATTTTTCACCAGATGTTGGGCCTCAGGCTTGAGATTATAGTATTCGCCTCGAAATGGAATAATTCGTATATCTCGCTGTTCGCCCGCCTGCTCAGCCACGAGGTCGCAGTGCAACCCGGCGCAGTTGATCAGGAAGTCGGCATCGAATTCCGCTGTCTGCGTGGTGGCGACCCACGCGCCGGCTTTGCGCTCAAGGCGTGTTACTTTGGCGCCTGTGATAATACGGCCTCCTCGTTCTTGAATGCGCAAAGCCAGTCGATCGCAGACCTGTCGGTAATCGACAATGCCTTCTTCCGGCACATGCACGGCGGCGAGACCGTTGACATGCGGCTCGATTTTGCGCATTTCAGCGGTTTCGATTTTCCGTAATCCTTGTAGTCCGTTGGCGACACCGCGCCGGAGTAATTCATCCAATCGCGGCAATTCTTCGGGAGTCACGGCCACCACGAGTTTGCCGCAGATTTCATGCGCGATACCTTCCTCACGGCAAAAATTTGTCATTTGCCGGATGCCGGTTACGGCTAATTTAGCTTTGGTCGAGCCGGGCGCATAATAGAGGCCTGCATGTAATACACCGCTGTTGTGCGTGCTCTGGTGCGCGCCGACGATGGTCTCTTTCTCAAGCAAGGTGATGCTTGCTAGCGGGAATCGCTCCTGTAGCCGATAAGCGGTTGCCAAGCCGACCAAACCACCGCCGACAATGAGAAAAGATTTTCGTGTATCCATAGCGTTATGCTCAAAAGTTGTGGAGATGGCGTGTCTATGTATTCTTGGCGGCCTTCAAGGGATTCTGATGCAAACAGTCAATAGACTGAAGCCGTTCCTTTATGAAAAAACCGAACCGCCGGCCGATTGAATGGCGCGTGATCTATCCTCCGTTTTTTCTCCTGACAGACTTTCATGACCATAAAGACCACCGTGCCTGGGTCAGGACGAAAATGGCAATCAGTGCGTTAGTCGTCATGTGGGCAATGACGGCATCGCCAATCTGTCCGCGGCGATAAAGGGCCAAGGCATAACACATTCCGGCTAGAGTCCCCGCAATCCAGCGCTCATGCAGTAATCCGAAAAGTACCGACGTAAGCATGAACGAAAACCATGAGAACTGCACGAGCGGTACATTTTCGAAGTCTTTCGCAATCAGCTTACGGATTAAGTAACCGCGGAAGGCAAGTTCCTCGGCCAAAGGCACGGTGATTACCGAGCCGAGTACACGAAACACCAACCAGACTGCCGCCGACCCGCTGGTAAGCTCCGCCAAGCCTTGCGATAGCGCTGTCTTGCTGCTGTCAATATCCGGTTCCAGTAATATCCATATTATGAATACCGCAGCCCCTATTGCCGGTGCATGCCAAGTCCATCGCCAACCGAGGCCAGCATAGGCCTTGCGAAAATAGTAAAGCGCTATGGCGATAGCTACAACGCGTAGCGGATATAGCGTGTCAAAGCCGCTGGAGAAAGCCGATGTCACCATTGAAACCGCCATCAGAACCAGAAAGGGAACGAGCAGGGCGGCGGCAAGAGGTTTAGCGGTTCTAACTGGAACGTCCGGTTGGGTAGCGGCAAAGAACTGTAACCGGTTCGACAGAGCAATTGCACCGAGTGCGATTAGGGTAAACGCTATCCAGCCGGCTTGCGCATGAAAACCCCATGCCGCTATCTCAGAGGAAAAAGATGCTCCGATCACAACCAGTATGGCGATGCGTAGGGCGTTGGCTAACCAGATAGTGATTACCCCGAGAGGAAAAAGCCAGAAAGCTTGCGGAAAGCGCAGTTCCTTGCGGAATAGCCAAAGATAGATTGCAAGAAATACCGTGATGAGGGAAATACCTTCGATACCCGAACAGGCGTAACTGATTTCAACCTGGAAATCGGCAGTGCCTAATAAGAATCTCTCCGGCTGATAGACGAGGTCGGAATAAACCCAGCCGAGCAGTGAATGGACGAGTTGCAAGGTAGGTACGGCCAGAGAGTTCCAAAATTCTTTTTGACCGAGGGGAGCTTCTTGCCGGACGAGCATTCCTATGAGCATCCAGGCGCAGAGTCCCAGCAGGCATCCAAAGAGCAATGACATCTGCTCTTGGCGAATCAGCCGCAACCAAAAATGGCCTGGAGCCAAGGCGAGCAGCCATAGCAGCAGTGTTGCGCTTGCCAACGCAAACCAACCTGTAAACCAGGGGGCCGACAGACGAGCGGGATTGGTGGGTGTCTCAAATATAAGTGCGGTGATAATCGCGAACGCAATGAAAGCGAGGATATGGAATGCCAGCCAAACCAACCAGCGATAATCGCTCGACTGCGCTTGTAAATTGCTGAGAATGACCTTAAACCGCGGACTGACGATAAGGAGGCAAGCGCAAAAAATCCAGAGACTTAACGACCATATCTCTTTCGAAAAATGGAATAGCCACGCTGACCAATTGGCATTATTGACCGATAGGAGGGGCACTTCATATCGAGCGGTTATCACTATCAGTTCGAATGCCATGATCGCTAGAAGCGCCATCCAGCGAATAGCCAATCGTTTCGAGGTTACGAGCATGTTTACTGGCATCACATATTCAGAAATCATTCACTATTCTCATCTTGCGCAAAAAACGTTCAAATCAGGATGCGTTAAACCTAGTTAATTTTTTGAATAATAAGGGCTTGTCGATTTTTCAGAAGCTAGACGTTTTTTACTAATAAGGGTAACTATTCGATTTTAGCAGTGAAAAATGACCTGATGGTTATCGTCCTTCGGCGGCTCGCGTCCACCCTGTCGCATACTTTGTTTCGTTTGCACACGACAAGGTGAATGCAATGTCTTGACTCCGTGTCGGACGGCCTTGTATTTTGACTGCACTTTCACTAGCGTTCCAACTTCGTCAAAATACTCCATGCAGCTACGCGGTGTTCTGCTAATGCTGCATTTTTGTATTCTTTCAATGTTCTGATCCGGTTTTAATGCTCAACATCAAGTAATGTTAAGAGCGTCGAGACCGAGACCTTTCACCCGCTAGCAATAAAGCGCCCGCCAACAGGGCGATCGCACTGGTTCCGGATGCAGCATCAATTTCAGGGGCCTTTACATGCCCATGCCAATGTCCGTGCCTATCTCCATGCCTATGTTCATGTGCCTCTATATGCGGCCTGTTTTCTCCTCCACGTTCAGCCCAAACAGGACCCGTTGTCAGTAACATAATCGTCGCTGCGCCCGTTAATAATATTTGTTGAATTTTCATATAAATTACCTCAGCTTTCTATTTTGTTTGGTGAGAAAAGAAAAGCCGAACTGCTGTATGTAACATTAATAATGTTAATAATGTTGCTTGGGTAGTTAGCTTTTTTTGGATTTAGAGCCCCTGGCCTTCTGTTACAACTTTTCAACAGGATTGGTTTTAATTTCGCCAATGCACCTCAGTCAAGCTCAAGTTTTAAAGCAGAGAGTGACGCATACTGAGTCCTAATCCATAAACCTAAATAAAATCGTTGGAATGGCGGAAGCAAGATCATAGTAGAGGAAAAAAATCACCGGCACAATTAGTGGGAATACTTAGGGGACTGTTCGAGAATAGAAAATTAAAAATAACATATAGCGCGGCATGCCTGGTCTGTAAGCTACATGCTGTATGTAAGAAATCTATAACGCTATTCTCGGGCAGATTCCTGAAAGGATACCTATCTTCATTGTGAGAACCGATATTGCCGGCCCCGGCAGCGACCAAAATCAAAGTCGCCAAACCCGAATGCCGGCCTGCTCCAGACTGGCCCGATCAAAACACGCTTTGACATCGATAAAGCAACCGCCTTTGATCAGTTTTTTCTGGAAATCATCTGCCGTGATGGATGTCAGCTGCTTGTGGGAGACCGTCGCCACTATGGCATCGGCGCGAGGCAACTCGTCCCAGTCAAGAAGATGAACACCGTACTCGTGTAGCGCTTCTTCCGGATCGGCATAGGGGTCATGCACAAACACCTCAATACCGTAGCTCTTGAGTTCGTTGATTACGTCTGCCACCTTGGAATTGCGTAGATCGGCACAGTTTTCCTTGAAAGTAAGGCCGAGCACATTCACTCGTGCGCTTTTGATGTAACTACCCGAAGCAATCATGTTCTTGACTGTTTGTTCGGCGATAAGCTTACCCATACCATCGTTGATCCGGCGTCCGGCTAAAATCACCTGCGGGTGATAACCCAGCATCTCAGCCTTGTGCGTGAGGTAATAAGGATCTACGCCGATACAATGCCCTCCCACTAAGCCGGGGCTAAACTTCAGAAAGTTCCATTTGGTACCGGCTGCCCTAAGCACCTCGCTGGTGTCAATATCCAATTTATCAAAAATTATGGCCAACTCGTTCATTAAGGCGATATTGAGGTCGCGCTGTGTGTTCTCTATCACCTTGCACGCTTCCGCTGCCTTGATTGAAGACGCTCGATACACACCGGGTTCCACGATACTTTCGTAGAGTGCTGCAACTTTCTCCAGGGTTTCCGGCGTATCGCCCGAAACCACTTTGAGAATTTTTGTCAATGTGTGTTCGCGGTCGCCGGGGTTGATACGCTCGGGTGAATATCCGACAAAGAAATCCTCCTTCCATTTCATTCCGGATTCGCGCTCTAATACGGGGATACAGATTTCCTCGGTCGCGCCCGGATATACCGTGGATTCATACACCACAATGACGCCCTTCTTCATGTTCCGGCCGGCATTGCGGCTGGCGCCGATTAACGGAGAAAAATCCGGGATATGTGCCCCATCCACTGGTGTGGGCACGGCGATGATGATGATGTCCGCCTCGGCCAAACACGTTGGTTCAGCCGAATACTCGGCATGCACCGCAGCACGCATTTCCTCATCGGGTAGTTCACGGGACGGATCGACGCCACGCAGACAGGATTCTACCTTGGACACATGAATATCGAAACCGATAGTGCGCGAATGCTTGCCGAACTCAATGACAAGCGGGAGGCCAACATAACCGAGACCGAGAATTGCAACAGTAGTCATTTAATTATTACTCCTAATTCTTACAATGCCTTTGCCAAACGACAAGGATAATTCTTTAGATAATAGAACGATAAAGCGATGATCAGAAAAAGTAGAACACTCAACTTATAACTAAAGTTCCGGGGTTAAATAAAACAAACCAAGTAATGATGAATAATGTTAGTCCTATGGGGAGGGTAAATAAATACGTGTAACCGCTTATATTCGTCTGAGGGTAGCAACACCGGCAACAGCCCTAAAATCCTGAAGGGCGAGCAGGGTGCGATTGATATTGTAACGTCACGCGATCGCAACGGTCGCTTGGGGCAGTGTTTGTGGCAAAAAATTAACAATGGCTTGGTATTGTCGGCGGTCAAATTCCGCTGTTTATCTTAATATCTGATGTTACGCATTGTCCAAGGAAGCCACAAAAAGCTCGTTTGATAATAGAACGTGGATGTCCACTGATAAGGCTAATTTAAAACGGTCTGGGATCTTCAGTGGGTAGGGCGTGCCGTGCGCGCCTTAGAAACCAAGGCGCGCACGGCGCGCCCTACGGCTGACGGATTTGATTTTTTATCTGTGCAGATCAGCCAGATTCGCGTTATCTATGTTCTATTTTCTAACCATGAGGTAGCTGTTTTTCTTGGATCACATCTTTCAGTTGGATGTGCGTAATATCAGTTAATAAGGAAAACTGACAGTAGCGTCTCAAGCTTCGACTCAAAAGAATCCAATCCGACCGACCAGTCAGCTCCCCGGTCATACCAATAAATCCACATGGAAAATAAAGCGCAAACCATGAATGCAAATATTGACCATTTTATGTCTACAAATGGCTTGTTTTTCACAGCTGAGTCGCTTATCTCGGTTTTGTAAATCGGTTCCAAATCATTGAGTTCGGTATAACTGGAAGGCGCAAGACGGAGCCATTGCAGTGATTTTAGTACCGGACGCGGAATTCTATCCAGTGAAATGAGATTGAGGAAAACTTGAATCGAGTAAACACCGCTTAGTAAAACAGCCAGCGTACCGATCCCCATCGCCAACAAGGGTGGCAATGCATAGTAGCTGCAGAAAACGACTGTGATCAAGGCAATAAAGAGAAAACTTGTTTGCATGTTTGCGATGGACCAGCGAAAACCACTGAGCCGCCGAACGATTACGTAGATCATAAGTACATGAAAAACATACGACCCGAAGAACGCGATACCGGCGCCCTTCAAACCGAAAGAGCTTACACACGTCCACGCGAGGCCAAGATAGACGACAGTCCAAGCCAGCTCTGAAAATATCAGGAGGTTTTGCACGTTTTTTGCGACGATAATGAATCCCATCGGCCAGGAAATCACGCGAAGGGTCATTCCCAGGCATAGCCAACGTAAGATCTCCACTGCGCCTTCGAATTTAGGGGTGTAGAAGAGCGCGATGACCAGCGGCGCAAATGTCAGGGTTGCTATAACACCTGGCCCTGCTAACAACATACTGACATGGGCCTGTTCATTTACCACACGGTTGCATTCTGCATTGTCCTTGGCGATAGCGGTTAAACGAGGATAGAAGTCCGCTCCCATCGCCTGCAAAATAAAGCCGATATAGAGTCCACCCAGTGCCCAAGCCGCTTGGTACAATCCAGCTGCGTCGAAGCCGACTTTACGAACGACTATGAGGCGTACCGCATAGGCGGCCCCAGCCATTAATAAGCCACTGACCATGAATGCGAAACCGAGCTTCAACAGAGCGGCTGCTTCCTGCCCCACTTGGGAAGTCGATATTGAAGGCGTTTGTATAGGTATTTTCCGGCTGTACCACCATGATGTGAGAATGCCCATCGCGGCAACAAGTACAAGCGATGGCGCCACGCCGTCTTCGCGAAGGAAATATACCACTAGAATGCTGATGAGTGTGCCGAAGAGAGTGCCCAATATCCCCATTTTAGCCAAATCAGAGATGCGCCGCATGCCTTGTATCAATGCGCCCTGACCTGCGGACACTAGATTGAAAAACACAGCAATTGACAGCAGCGCTATGGCGGTAGCATGTTGGTCGTTGCCAAAAGTCAGCTTCGACAGCGGCCCGGAAAACCCTATAAGAAAAACCGCACCAAGCACTCCGAGCAAGATCGATATTCGTCGCAGCACTGAGGCAGTTCGCGCGATCCGCTCCGTGTCGTCCGAACCGACGGCCTCGGCAATCTGCCGCACACCGCTACTATTAATGCCCATGCCGACAACGCTAATCGTAAGGTCGGTAATCGATCCGTACAGACCCATCAAGCCGACCCCGGACGGACCCAGCAACATCGCCATAGCCTTGGTGCGAATGATCCCAATGATGATGTTCAGCATTGACGAACCGCCGATCACCGCCGAAGACTTTAAAATCTGTCCGTAGGTATGTTTTTTAGTCATGGAATCTCCAGATTAGTAAGATGCTAAAGTCGAACGAAGCCGAGCATTTGCTCGGGGGGGCTAATAACTGTCGCTCCGAGAACAAGGCGTTCGCGAAATGTCTTGGGATCGAAGCGTCGAAAAGCGTATTTATTGAAGGCAAAGGCATAATAAATTCCGTCAAAACCGGTTTTAGTCTCATCCGCAACTTATTGATCGGCACGAAATGTAGAAAATATTCAAGTTTGACTCTGTCAATACGGATAGCTTGGTGCTGACAATCGGCATCAGCCACTGCATCGAAACGGGTTAAACCATCAGAAAGCATCAAACAACCGGAGCTGAGATTGTATTTAGCCCCATCAGCAGTAAAGGGAATAGACGTCAATTTAACGTGTAAGGGATGTCCTTCGTCATTGACTGACACTGCCGTAACAAAACACATCTTGTTTTCAGGGCCGCGATCCACGCTGTCACTGCTAAGTTCGCCGTTGAAGCAAGCATCATCTAACTGAACTGAACAGTAAAGTGCTTTCTCCAGAATAGCCTTACATAAGGCCTTGATGCCAAACGGCTGGGAAAACTTGGGTACCGACAGCCCTGATAGGAATTGAATGGGATTCATCGACATGGCGCCTCTCTAAAATGGATTGGGTTCGCATACCTTCTCTCGAGGCGCACATCGGTGAAGGATGTCAAAGACACGCGAAAAACGATTTACGGAATCGTATTATCAGTTGCCGTTCATGAGGCTGACACATGAAGAGCCCGGTATCACCGAGTTAGACACTATAGACGCCCGAAAACGGAGGACTGCGTAATTGTTTGCCGAACATGCTGAATTGCCACAACAAACGATCTTTTCCGAGATCTATTAGCGCCATTTTTCGCTTCTTCGTCGCCACTAACCCCTTAAGAAAGCGGTGTTGGCTCGAGGTCACACTGGAACGTAACCCAATTGCGCTCAAATGGGACATCCTGGCTTGGTCCGCCCCTGATGAGTAAAGTTATTTCAATAGGCTACCTAACGACATATTGACTGTCAAATAGCACTAATACCTATGTACTTTTGCCTACGTAAAAACATGTAACTAATAGTACGTAATTTAAGCAAGCGTTAATGTCTGATCAATACACTTTAAGCGGTGTATATAGAAATATATAGCCAAATATTGCTCAAATGGGACGTCCTGATTTGAGCCGCCTGGTGAGTAAATTAATTTCAGTGAAGCGGCGAACGACATAGGGGGCGTCCAGTAAGCGTCAATGCTTACGCGCTATTACCTACGTAAAAATATGTAAGTAATAGTACGTATATTTAAGAAAACGTTAATATTACAGCAATACACTTTAGTTGAGTTATATAGAAATAATATCGCATGGATAAAATGGAAGAGACTTCACGATTTTTGTGATTTTTCTACGTTACACTTTAGGCGAGTCTTATAGAAATCCTTTTGCATGGATGAAATGGATTATATGATTCTTATAAATTTTCAATATAATTCAATATGATATAAAAAACAGACATCGAATGTCTCGTAAATTAATGGTCTTATGTATTAGAGGTAACATTATGAATAAATCGACTAAATTGGTATTTTTGCTTTCGCCCCTAATCCGCTTTTCAGAAGCGGTCTTTAGCTTGCCTCAGCCCCCTAGAATTACCCCCTGCGTCTTTAAATCCAATTAAGAGGACTATGGAATCTATTATGAAAAATTATCTTACGAACACCTCCTTGCGCGAGCTGTTCCCTCATTTTCTGTTGGCCGGACTCGCCCTGTTTTTATTCAGTGGCAATTTATTCGCTGGAAGTGCAAACCTCGCTTGGGATGCCAGTACGTCATCAAGCGTGGGGGGATATAAAGTAGCTTACGGTCAAACCAGCGGCAATTACACCTCAACCATTGATGTAGGCAACACAACTACTTCCGCGGTATCAGGTCTACAAGCGGGTACTAAATACTATTTCGCTGTGAAGGCCTATGATTCGACCAAGACCGTCGAGAGCGTTTATTCCAATGAGTCCAGCATGACAGTGCCGGTCGCGACGACGGCAGTAACGGCGGATTTTTCAGCAAGTAAAACCAGCGGTGCCGCGACTTTGGCGGTGGATTTTACGCCTGTCACAACCGGGACCATTACCAGTTGGGCATGGTCTTTTCCCGGCTCATACACGCCTACCGTCACGAACACAACAGCTAAAGTTACCACAGCATCCTATCCGACTGCAGGGACGTATAGTGTAAGCCTGACGGTAACCGGATCCAGCGGAAGCGTCACCAAAAGCTATCCGAACCTGATTACCGTAACAGCTCCAACTACGACTACAACTACGGGAACAACTACGGGAACAACTACGGGAACAACTACGGGAACAACTACGACTACGGGCACCAGTAGTACCGGCTTGGTGGCAGCCTATGGCTTTGATGAAGTCAGTGGCACTACTGTTGCGGATGCATCGGGTCAAGGTAACCTCGGCACTATTAGTAATGCAACCAGGATAACCAATGGTCATAGTGGAAATGCACTGAGTTTTAATGGTACGAATGCCTGGGTCTCAGTCAATGACAGCGCAGCACTGGATCTTTCAACCAGTATGACCCTTGAGGCATGGGTATATCCAACATCCCTGACTACCGGCGGAAAAACTGTATTCTCGAAGGAAAAGTCCGGAGGGGCGGTCTATAACCTTTATGCCAATGAGGATGCCAATGTACCTCTTTCTTCTTTCAATGATGGAAGCTATCGCGTCATATCAGGTCCCAGCCAGTTGCCAGCAAATCAGTGGGCACATCTTGTGTCAACCTATGATGGGCAATATCAGCGGATTTATGTGAACGGTGTAGAGGTTGCCAAGCGAGCACAGACTGGCCTGATTCAGCAATCCACAGGCGCGTTGCGCATCGGTGGAAACAGTGTTTGGGGTGAGTATTTCAAGGGTTATATCGATGAGGTACGCATTTATAATCGAGCTTTGACCGCAACAGAAGTCACTTACAACTTAAAAACTGCAGTCAGTGTTTCAAATCCACAGCAGTTTGTTATGGGCGACAAAACCAAAGAGCCTTGGGTCGATTATAAACCGCAGGGTACAGCGCAAGCATACCGGACGACACCTCAGAAGACCGGCGTAGTAACCACTGTGCAGGTTTATCTGGATGCAAGCTCAACCGCAACGGAACTGGTTGCCGGTATTTATAAGGACAATAGCGGTCATCCTGGGGCTCTTGTCGCTCAAGGTAAATTGAGTACGCTTAAGTCTGGAGCGTGGAACTCGGTACCGGTTCCCGTAGCCTCTGTTACCGCAGCCCAGCCTTATTGGATTGCGATACTGGGATCGAAAGGGCAAATCGGATTCCTTGACCTATTGGGATCGGGAACGGGTGCGCTGGAATCGAGTGCTGCCACCACCCTGACGAGCTTACCCGCTACCTGGACTGGCTCGGCATATAAGGCCAATTCGAATATGTCAGTTTTTGGGAATGGCTATTGATAAGGGATCAATGACTATTTAAACGGGCATGCCGATGGGGTTGGTGTCGCATTGGGCGAAGCAATACCCGTCGGCTACTTCAGGTGGCGGATAGCAGCTTGTCGGTATTTTCCCCCAGCTAGGAGTCTGTCGTACTTACAGCGTAACTGATTGATGTTTAATGATTTAATTAGGTTGCTAAAAATAACTTAGTCCATGTTTACCAATTAATTATAGTACAAAGTCCGACAGCCTCCTAGGTCTGAAGGTAATCTTGGTTGAACAAGTATCTGATCAAAGACGCATTATCGAGTATTAACAAGACCTGAAACCCATTATTGATGGGGGCATAAATGCCTAACCATTGCAACTTAAATATATAAAGAAAATTCATGAAAACTTACCATTTTAAAAAAATTATTTTGTTCTCTATTCTACTTGGATTGTCCCAAGTTTCTTGGGCCGCATGTACCCAAACCCTAAGCCCTGGCGCCAATGTGGCTTCGGCCGTTTCAAGTGCGGCTGCTGGGTCGACCATTTGTTTGAATAACGGTGACTTTGGCAACGTCAATCTCGCCGGCATCAACAAGTCAGATTATGTAACGGTGCAATCAGTATCAGGGCGTGGGGCGACGATTTCCCCTCAAATTGGGAATTCAAAGTTCCTGCGCTTCACTAATCTTACTATTAATGGAGCCACTATTAATGCATGCTCGTCGAATATACAGCTCACATCTAGCACGTTTACTCAAGGTGCATTCGTAAGTGACCGGGGATTCAACTGCGCGTATCCTTTAAACATAACTATAGATGGCAGTATATTTTCTAACCTTAGCGGGGCAGGATATGAGGGCCGGATATCTGTCGTTGACGACGACGGACATCAGCCATCTTTGGGAGTTATCATAAGCAACAATGAAATCAGAGACGGGTGTAATTCAGATGGAGTTTTTCTAGCAGGTGGAGCAAGTGGAGTGCAGATTGGCCCTGGAAATGCATTTAGCAAAATAATACAAAGTGGCACTGTACATTGTGATAATATCCAGATTTACGGCTCTGGATGGCACAATAGCATCATTAAAAATTCTTTTAAAGATGGAACATTAATGTTGGTCGACAGCATGGATGAAGGATTAATCCAAAATAACGTAATCGAACGTACAATGATGCAGATTGCCCAAACTACAAATACAACCTTTGATCACAATACTTCAACAAACGCATCATTGAGCATAAATCTTGGCAGCACGGCTGTAATTAGCAATAATATTTTTGTAAACACATCCTACAATCCTAACGCTCAAGGCTCTATATCAGGCTGTTCAGTATGTACCGCTTCCTACAATTTATCTACCAGCGCCATAACAGGATCAAATAACCTTACAGGAACGCCAACGTTCACAGGCGGCAGCAGCCCTTCCACTTGGGCAGGATGGCAATTAACATCTGGGTCTCTAGGCTATCATAATGGCTCTAATAGTAACGACAGAGGTACGAATTACTATAACACTGGTACGTCTCTTGTCAGCAGCACCCCTTTGGCGTCACCTTCGAATTTACGGGTGAACTAGGAAGTGACGACTTTATAACACTTTTACACCATGCCGCTGGAGGAGTTATAAGTAAAGAGTAAGCGGCTGGTATTACCAGTTACATATTATCATTCCCGCCCTGCGCTTTAATATTCTCGGCAGGGCGGGAAATTAGCAACAATACGTCAATATACCTGTTGGAGTGTAGAAGTAAATTATTGTGGTGATCAGTAGAGTGATCTTGCCCTGATTTCACGGATACTTGACTAAGCGACTTTTTTAGCTTCAAACGTTTCTGGGCTGACATAGCCCAATTTAGAGTGGAGCCGTTTGCGATTGTAATACACTTCAATATATTCGAACACTTGATACTTGGCTTCCGAACGCGTTAAAAACCGTTCACCATGAACCGCTTCGACCTTAAAACTATGATTCCAGCTTTCCATTGCCGCATTATCGTAGCAGTCGCCTTTCTTGCTCATGCTGCAAATCAATTGATGCTGGGTAAAAAGTTTCTGATAAGCGGCAGAACAATACTGACTGCCCCGATCTGAATGCACAATGACACCCTTCGGCATGTGACGACGCCATAATGCCATTATCAAAGCATCACAAACCAAAGCGGCTGTCATACGTTCACCGATAGCCCAACCCATCACCCGGCGGGAATAAAGCTCAAGCACTACCGCCAAATACAACCAGCCTTCTTCCGTCCAAATATAGGTGATGTCCGACACCCACTTTTGATCAGGCGCATCCGCAGTAAAATTCTGTTCCAACAGGTTGGGCGCCACAGGCAAGGAGTGGTTGCTATTGGTTGTGGCTTTATATTTCTTAGCCGCTTTCGCACGCAAGCCATTGTCCTTCATCAGTTTGGCTACACGGTGCCGACTGGCCGACTTGCCTTCTTCTTGAAGCCGCCGGGAGATTCTGGGTGAGCCGGGTCGGCTTTTTTCATCCTCAAAGACACGTTTGATTTCAGTCAACAGCTCTTGGTTGGCTTGATCCCTGCCAGAGAGGGGCCGATTTTTCCAACTGTAGTAACCACTGCGTGAAACCGATAGCATGCGGCACATTATGCTCATGGGAAAATGATCTTCGTTGCCCCTTAATCATGGCGTACTTCATTTGGGCATTTTCGGCAAAGTACGCTGCCGCCTTTTTTAAAAAGGCTACCTCTTCCTCAAGACGGGCGTTTTCTCGTTTGAGGCGAGTCAGTTCAGCTTGTTGGAGCTTTTGCTCTTCAAAAGGCTGGCCTGTCTGGCGGCGTTTTGACCGCCATGAATAGAGCATTGATTCGGCAACTCCCAAATCCTGGGCTACCTTGGGGATACCATCACGATCTGCACGTTCCAATGCCTGTTCTTTAAACTGAGCTGTATATTTGTTGCGAACAGCGGGGGAAATTGATTCTTTTTTTGTTTTCATTATTGACCTCGGTTTTAGAGATTACTCTCTTAGCCGAGTGTCCGCTAGATCGGGGCAAGATCAGAGCGTCGAGGGTTCTGTAATTGGGTTACTCGAACTAACAGAGAGACCCAATCATCTAAGATCATCTGCGGTATCGGGGTTGCCCGCGCAGTGCGAAAGGTGGCGGCAGAAACGACAATACTAATAGGACAAGCGATTTGGCCATCGAAACCGGTGACCACGAGCGCAAGAGAGAATCCAAAAAGTGCTTGCGCGCTTCGGCCTTCCGAGAAAGGTAAAAAAGGATCTTTCCGTAGGAGCGCTGTTTAGAGGCGTACTCGCAATCAATCAGACGTAGAAGGTCGGCTCTATTTTGGGCACGGAAGAATTTTTCTAGATACCCATAATGGCAGAGAATCAGGCCGAAGTTTTTCATTTGGTCCAGAGACTGTGCGTTGGGCGATAACCTATATGCGACCAATTCTCCATGCGAGAGAACGACGGGTCCATACAACGGAAACTGATTGCAAAGGAAGAAATCGTCAACCCCGGCTGCGGTGAGGAGAAACGGCTCTTCTCCCAAACTCGTAAGTATCATCTTGGGAACTACACAGAAACTCATCGAGTAAAAGGTTCCGGTGCTGCGATTATAGCGACGAATGAATTGGTCCGACGGAATGACCTCGATGGTGAGCGAAGGCGTTACCGACTGTCTCCAATTTGTAAGTTCAGTGTCATTTTTGAACGTTATATGTTTTGTAAAAACTGCGGCGGCATTTTTGTGCTGAGTAAATGCCTTGGCTTGTATTGCGAGATAAGACGAATGCCACAGATCATCGTGATCGAGAAAAGCGACTAAGTCTCCCTGCGCTAGCTTCGCTAAGGTGTTGCGTGCGTGGGCGACCCCACGATTTTTCTGGGTCGCTACAGTGATGAGACTTCCGTACGAGCGCAAGATTGAGACAGTGTCATCCGTGCTCCCGTCATCCAAAACCAGAATTTCATAGGCGGAGTACGATTGGGCGAGAACGGAATCAATAGTATTTTTGATAAAACTAGCAGAGTTAAAGGTTGGTATGACTACGCTTATTTTCATGAGAGGCACTTCCAAGTGATAGTGAGGTAGATGATGTCTCTATATATTGTCAAGTTAGCTGGAGGTAGGTGGTCGGTTACGATTCCGGAATACTAAAACCGCTGTGAATCATGAACGATTTCGTCATACCCAAGTACCGCTCAGGAACCACAGTAGATTCCGGAAACAATAACTGCAGCTCCCGTCGGCGAATGTTGCGAATGCGAGATGCTATCTCCAGAGATGTCGCTAGATCAGCGATTTTGCCATATGTGCCTACTGAGAAGTGGCGAAAGCACCATGCTTGAAGAGGAGCGGGCAAAAAGTGAAAGCAGGGTACAAGGGTGCGCCAGTCGATGAGAAAACCATGATTCGGGGTTTGTACAAAGTAGCGCTTGCCTACGCGTCGAATTTCTCTTGCCATACGCATTTGATCAGCAAACCCACCCACATGGCCTATAACCGAATTTGAGAAGACAACGTCAAACTCTTGGTTGGAGTACCGGGAAAGATCGCGAGCATCTCCAACTTCCGCAGAGAACGGAGGACCGATGTCGTCCTGTTGGAAAAGGTTTAAGAGAACAATACGCACATTTCCGAGCGCCTCATAGTCGGTTTTCCTCCAGTAGTCATATGATCCCCCAACGTCGAGGATCGTAAACGGTTTTCCGATACGTGAAAGGAGATCAACAAAGAGTAAGTGCCTGTCCTTTCTAACTTTTTCTTCTAGATGTAGTATGAGTTTTGGCTTGTGCATGACGGACCTCAGCAAGTGATTATACGGTTTCTATATCTCTCCCATTTACAAATTACGCATCAAACATATCGTTACCAATATGACCGCAAGGCTCAATACTAGGCTCCTAGCTAGCGATTACCTGGGCGGGGACAACCTGCTAGTTTTACCAAGCCGCAAAACTCCCACAGCCCCAACTAAATTGAAAGTATGTTACATGCTCTATTTTACATCCGCATACGCGGCAATGGTTTCACGATAGGCCTGCAACAACTTTACTCCCGCCGATCCCCAAGTGATTTCCGGTCCGAGTCGAAGACCCTCCACCCGTAGCTTTTGCAAAAAGGCGCGATCCTCATGCACCATGGTGATATGCTGACTTAAAGAAGCAACGTCCCCTACTCGATGCACTAGAGCATTTTCCATATGCCGACAAAGGTCAGTACAGGCATCCGAGACCAGTGGCACGCATCCGCTACCCATCGCTTCCGTACAGACGAGGCCGAACCCTTCTTCAATACTAGGGAGCACCAGAATGTCGCTCTTGCGCATCAGTTCTGGAATGTCGTTGCGATGTCCCAGCACATGGACGCTTGGATGAGATAGCATCGGAGCGATTTTCTGCTCATAGGCTGGTAGAAATTCTCCGGCGATCAGGAACTTACCTTCTCGATGAGCCGGAGATTTGAGCCATGCCTCTAGGGCAAAATGTACACCTTTTCTCACTGCGCAGACACCGACGAACAACATGGTTAGTCCGTTTTTGTTGTCCTTGGGTTGCTGCGGCTCTGGAAAATATGTCTTTTCGTCAAATCCATAGATGTGACGGATGAGCTTACCCCGATCAAACCCTTGATCTAAGAAGGTCTGCACAACAAATTCTGACGGACACAAAAGGTAATCGGCATGCTTAAATTCCGCTTCTTCGATGCGAAGAACATCCTCGTTGTATGCATGCTCATGACCGGGAGGAAGAGCTACACCTAAGCGCTCACATTCCTGCTGCACGACCTCATAGGCAAATCGCGTATGCGCGTTGGGTCTTTCGAGTACGGTGGGAATCCCCAATTTCGCAGCAGTTTCAATTGTACGTAGGGCTCCCTGTGACCATGTGTGAATAATATCTATCTGATCGGCCAGCTTTTCGATTCTGCGAGAAACGATGTAATCATGCAACGCAAATGCCCGCATACTGCCAATTAATTTGTATGGAATACGCAACCGCCCTCGAGCGAGAGTAGGGAGGACTCTCACGCCTACGGGCACCGACCTATGCAAGGCACCAGGAAAAACCAGGAGATCTGCTCCAGCTGCTGCGAGGCCATTGACTTGTTGCCAAGCGGTGTAACAGATCCTGTCAGCACCCAGCTTATGCGGAAAGCTATACAGTACGCGAACAGGTTTGTTATCTTGATTCATGAAGTTCTCCTTCCTCTGTACCAATTTCATAAGACTGGCAGCTCGCTAATTTAATATTGGAAAGCGAAGCTGTAACTTTAAGGTTACGAGTGTTCCGTAGTTCCTTTGGCGGGTTTAATATTTTGGCACGCCCTCACACAATTGTAATTTGGTTCTTAAATGGCAACATGTTCATCCTCGATTCGACAGTTTGCCAAGTCCTTTATTTTACAGCTCTTCCCCAAGGACTGTCCTAGGGTCATCGACCCTAAATAGTGGCACCCTTCCTTTGCCCGATATTTTTTCGATAAACTCAGAAAACTTCTTCATGTACAGTTCCTTATCGAAGTACGAGATTGTAAGGCAGGATGTATATATCGGCAGGAATTTTGCCCATTTTCTTTTGACATAAGGATAACAATCGTAGAATTCCTTTGGCAGGCTCAACAACTGGTTGGTGTTGTGAACGCATAGTCCCTGAAACGCAAAGTTAGTCATTCCTTTATCTTTTGCCGACATACATAGATCGGTACCATACAGATGAAAATGTGGCAGGCAAGGGTCGAATTTTAGCCCTGATGACTTCCTAATTATTAGAATAATTTCATCCAAAGTTTCGACAGGTTCCGGTTTGTTTATTTTTCTGCCATGCAAGCCCAAACCTGTGGTATACACTCTTCCCAGTCCCGCCCCAGCAGCTTTTCCCGAACCGAAACATCCTAGAACCCCCCAAGTAATTTTCTTTTCCTCAAAGTAAGACAGGCATCTGCTTATATCTGAAAACCAGGTTTCCGGCAGGTAAATGTCTTGATGAATAAATATTATAATTTCATGCTCTGCCTCATCAATAGCGCTATTATAGGCCAGTGAAGCAGACGGGTAATTCTCTTTAATCAACACCTGATGTTTGCGATCCTCCTGGAGCCCAGGCGATAAAAAGAGATTTTTTCGAAGAGTCTCCATGTTATTTACTGCAACGGCAAAAGTATAGTTTTCGTCACTCATGGTTCTTTCCTTCCCGATTCATTCTTAGTAAAAAATTTTCTGGCGCAGCTACATTATTTGTTGACAATAATTTTCTGCACAAACTAATTTTGATGTTTATTCACCATATTTCCTTTCGCAAAATACCCCGGATTTGTCTTAATCATGCCGATTGGGGAGTTTGCTATCAAAGCTTAATCTGTAAATATAAATACTCCATATCTAGGGATTAGTGTTTCAGTCCGTAGGAAAGGGGGTCACTCCTGCCAGACAGTTTTTAATGCTCTGTAGTAGCTTGGGTCCTTGACATTCGACGGTATAATGCGTACGCACTTTTTCTAATGCTGATTTGCCAAGTTGTGCGCGGAGATCAGGTTCATCATGCAGCGTCATTATATGAGCGGCAAACGTAATGACGTCCAGATAAGGAGCAATCAAGTCTGCATCGTTGCCGATAAATTCAGGGCCACCCCCCGCGTTTGCAAAGCATACTGTGGGCACCTTATACGTTCCCGCCTCCAACATCACAAGTGGGAACGGATCTTCGCGTGAGGTAAGCGCGAATACATCCATTGTGCAGTAGTAGTCGGAAACTTCCTCAGTGGTGATGATTCGGCGGCAGTGCTCCTGGAGACCTAAGGCACGTACATCGTGATCGAATTCTAAGCTCTCTTTGTCTTGTTTTCCGCCCCCAACCCATAGAAATCGAACTTTCTCGTAACCGTTCGTTCTACTGATAATTTGGGCGATTTGTAGAAATAGATCCGTCCCTTTTCTCCAACCTAAGCTACCGCAGCCGCCCACCACGAAAGTGTCTTGCGGCCAGCCCAGCTTGATCCTAACCTGTTGCCGTCGTGATTGATGTTCTTCTGAAGCAAGATCAGGCAATGGGACAAATCCGTGAACAAGGTCTATTTTATCGTGAGGTACATTGAATTCGCGGGACAACGTATCCTGCACTGAGTTTGAGACGGCTACGAATTTTGTAATATCCTTAAAAGCATGTTTAATCTTATCTTCTCCAATTGACAGGCGTAAACCATATCCCAGTTCGTGGATATGCCAAAGCAAGGCAGGAGCATATTTCGACAAGATGGCGACTTGTTGCCAAGTTGCCCCGGTATTTGCATAAATGAGGTCGTAGCGCCGTCCTGACAGAAGCGCTTTCATATACAGAGCTTCCAGGGTTTTCAGGTGAGGTTGCAGTGATCTTTTCCAATCTTGGGGAAGTTCGCTCAAAAGAGTAGCAGGACTTCTCCAAATAGTCGTTTTACAGACAGATTTGAACTCATCCAGTAGAGGCCCCCGTCCATTAACGAGAACTTCAATTTCCCAATCCACTCTGGTCTTTAACCAATCTAGTAGATGGAGCAGTAAAATTGTTGCTCCGTTAAGTGAGGCTGAATGGCTCAGGAAAAGGATGCGAGTGGGTGAATTAGCCATTAGATAATGTTCCCTTTGTCAGCGTACTTGTATAAAAAAATTTCTAGCCCGAAGAACCTTTTTAGATTTTTCTGGCTGCTACCGGGTTTTCTACGTTTAACTATTTATTAACATGTGCTTATCAAATAGGATATTCATAAACAAGATCAAGAATCCAGTTTTCTAATATGTATTAAAACTACTCGCTATTGTTCCTTGCCGTTTATTTCATAGATATGAAGTTTCGGTCTCATAATTCATGAGGACAATAATTAATTGTTAACCCCGAACTTTGAGAGGATGCTCGGCAGGGTTTATAACGAAATACCCATCGGGCATTAAATAATACAGTCTCAGTTCATCGGAAAGGTTCAGTCATTCGTTAGCCAATAAATTTTCGTTGTAATATCCTAAAAATTATGTTCGATTTAATCTTACGCTCTGTTGATTTAGTCCTAGTGCGGCTTAGCAATTGTCGAAGGGATCGGCCTATTTTACCCATCATTGTAATTCCGAAAAGGCGCCACGGGGGCCATGCAAGAGGATCTTGCCGTACGGCACACCAAGCATTCTTGCGCGCAGCCGCATAATTGCCGACCTCTTTTGTCACTAACGAAGTATGACAAAATACTGCATTCAATAGGTTTTTCGGAATACCAGAGGAGCTGTTCTTGCCATTTGCCATAATATGCCAAAGGCTCAAGCCGATGTTCGCGTTCGTCAGACTACAAGAGGCTATCGGAATAGGCTTTGGGCGGTGAATCAGAAAATCGGTTTCATCGTAGATTTTAGTTAGCCTCCTCAACCATCCGTCAGCCGTGTGGTCGAGCAACAGCCGATTTCGAAGCATTGCCCCTAATTCTAAGCGTTGATTCGGGTCACGGATCAACATATCCACGCGATTTATATATTCTTCCTCATGCAATGGATTAGACAGAATATCATGCAGCGAATCATTGTTAGCCACTAGAAGTGGAAATAGCGGTGCATACGCAGGCACCACCGGAAGACCACACATCGAGGCTTCTAACAACGCAGTGTTAGAACCGAATGGGAAACTTTCCAGATAGACATCCGCAGCCATTAAATAAAGCCTAGGGTCTTCAATGCTTCCCATAAAATGCAGTCTTTTGTGTAGCGCACAGTTTAAGTAAGGGCTAATACCCGCTGCTGTCTCGCCTACCACGTAAAGGTGGGCAGCGCTCTGATGATCGAGGATCTTATTTACAGTTGCTACAAAGTCATAAGCTCCGCAAGGTCGATACTTCTCTTCTCGACCTACACTAAGCAGCATGCATTGATCTTCCGGGATTCCCAGCATTTGCCGGGCCTGTTTTCGCGACGTCTGTTTCGCAGGCTCTGCTAGGGGAATAGGGATAACCGTATTATGCTCTACGAATCGGCACTCTGCTGTGTGTTCCGATCCTGCTGTCCGAAGATTAATCACTATGTCCGCTACTGAACTGCCTAGCCAAAACAGGTGATCGGCATGATTGAGTATCGCCACAGGAGGGCACTCTCGAATAGCAAAAGCGACCGTAGGTACCACATCGAAAGGGCAATGATGCAGCACTACCAGATCAGCAATGCGTTTGGCTGTCTCCCTAAGCCATCTTGCTTTTTGGCGCAGTTCCGATTCTGCAGGAAAGACCACCAATTCTCCTCCACTGCTTTGAATGGCCTCGGATAACCAATTCGGAATGGCCGCTATATCGCGTTGATTCACCAGTACTAATGAATGACAGGAGTTATAGTCGTTGCATACCCAATGGTACAGCATGCGGGTGTGTCCACCGATTTCGAGTACATCGGTAGCTACATGCAAGACTCGACGTCGGCTCTGCTTGTGAGGAACGGAAAGCCTATTATCGCTGACCTCAGCCGGTATTTCGTCCAGTTCAGTTCCAATATCCAGTGCCAGATTTTCAATGGCTCCATCCGCGAACCTCCCCGGATGGAATACCGCCGCAAAGCGGGCCGCCGCAACTACCTGGCGCAATACGGTTTCTGGTTCCGCTCTATGATTAATCGTGTGAATTTTCTCGACCAGCCATTCATAGGCTTCGTTATTAGCTCGTAGAAAAGCGGCATGTGCAAGCATGTTAAATCTCACAATAATTGATGCATTGTAATCACGGCGGTTTTCAATTTCATAAGCGTACCTCGATAAGAAATGCGCCTTCGCTCTTTGAAACGAAAGACGAAAATTGTAATTATCAACAAAAAAATCGGACATTTTCTTTAATTGTCTGTCCATTAAATTCCCGTTCAAATACTTTGGGAATTTTTGGCCTACACTTGAGTGTCCGCCTATGTTGTTTTAAAAAGACCAATAATTAATAACACTCGGCTCTACCGCATTTTGCATAAACCCAAGTCGCTCATGTTTGTTTTAAGACATATTTCATTTCTAACAGAGTGCTCGTATTTTTCCCTCGGACTAACTGCTTAATTTATCCATGATTTGGCTTGTCCTATGCGAACTTAATTCCAAGCCGTTGCTATAAGCTCGAAGCAGTTCGGGTATCGAGAATTCCCATGCCAAGGCGTTGGCAACTTTGTTACGGCCAATCTTGCCCATTTTTTCGCATTCGTCCGGATTGTCCAATAACCGGCTAACTTGCTTCGCGAACTCCAGCTCGTCGTTCGGTTTTACATAAATTGCTGCATCCTGAGCGGAAAAGCGGGTTTCGACTAAATCGAACGCAACTGTCGGCTTGCCTAAGGCCATATATTCCATTAACTTGTTCATCGTAGATTTGTCATTCAATGGACTTAACGGATCCGGTTGCACACAGACATTAACCGCCGAAAGGTGCTTACGGGATTCGAGCTCAGAAAGTCGACCGGTAAACAAAACATAGTCCTCAATATCTAACTCCTTGGCTAAGGCTTGTACGCCGGATAAGGCATCTCCGCTTCCGATAATAACAGCCAGAAAGTCACGTCGTCCCAGAGTAAATACCATCTCGCGTATAGCCCGCAGCCAGTAGTCAACTCCGTCCTGCGGTCCTATCGTGCCAATGTATCCAATCAGATAATTTGCTCGTCGAACCAGATCAGGATCGGGCTCCAGCGGTTGGTAGGCGAGAGGCGGTCCATTCCGAACAATAAACACCTTGTCAGGATCTTTGCTTCCCCGCTTGACGGCTACTTGCTTGTAGGATTCATTGGTAACGATGACTGCGTCAGCCGCTGCATACGAAAGCCGCTCCATAAAACACAAAATTTTATAAATAAGGTTTGCGCGCGGTTGCTCAAAGCGAGAAAGATAAGTCTCCGGCGCAAGGTCGTGTTGGTCAAATACAAACCGCTTGCCAAACAATTTAAAGACAATGCCAATGACACAAAGCGTATCGGGCGGATTTGCTGCATGGATTACGTCAACGCCTTTGCTTATCGAGACCCAGGCAGTTAACAACAACATGGCCAAGGTGGCATAGCCAAACTCAAAAGCATAGCTGAGTACCCCTACGCCGTCGGGCGGGGCGGGAAAACGATAAACACTGATGCCTTCAATGTCCTCTATCCACGGTTGAGCCGCGCCTCGAGGAGCAATGACGGACACTTGGTATCCGGCCTCAAGCAAGGCCTGCGCTTCCCTGCGTACGCGAAAATCAAAGGGATACGAATTATTTTCGACAAGTAACAACACTCTAATTGATGATGGCATAGTACCGTTCTCCCGCTAGAGCATCCTCATCAGTCCAATGACGCGCCAAATCGATCATTATCTGATTAGTGCGTAATCGGTGTTGTACATTAGCGTATTCCGGTGAGCTGTTCGTGACGACGACCGGACAGTTACCTTGGTTGATCAGGTCAACTCCAGTGCAGTTGGGAGCCACGCTAAGCAGGTTGCGAGCATTGATGACAAGATAAGCCGCCGAAATACAACCGGCATAACTTCGCCCGAATAGGCTAATTTCCATATTGATTTCCTTTAAGTTTTAGTCAAACTGAGCATAAGGTTTCAGGTTTGGTGTAATTAAGCGTCGATAAGAGTTTGATAATAACCAGCGACCTAGCAGCCGGGTCGCTATTTAATGACGGGGTAAAATCAAATGGTTTTAAATTCATTAGTATTTTTAACCAGTTACAAAGCCGTCAAGGCAACAATAACTCAACACTTGGTGTTATTACATATGAAAAGCAGGAAAGAATATATTGGTACAAATACCTACCGTTCAATTATTTAATGCAATGCTGACGGTGCGTTAAAACACTAACAAACGATCTCTCGCCTCGGTCAGCAAACGACGTAAAATGAGTGGCGCTCCTGTCGGCTTGAAGCTTGTTTTAAGGTGAGGGGAGGGTGGTGGCGCCTCGCGCTCAATGAGCATTTTAGAGCCCATTCCCTCTAACAGAAGTAGTAGACGCTCGCCCGGTATTATTTTGCGTTTAAATCCATCGGCAGAGGAAGCTTGCCAAGTATAATCATCAATTGCACCGGGAGTTTCGATGATAATTTCTGTTGCCTCGTTTGGAAGCTCGAAGGCGATGTTCCTCCCCAGTGGTTTTATGCGGCAGGTTTTTCCTTCCAACCGCCATAGATAGTTAAGCCGGCTAAGGTCAGTCATGTTTGACCAGAATACGTTGCCCAAGCCATTGATGAATCGTGCGTATTCATCGAACACCTTTCCTCCATCTTTCAAATCCTGGTGATGTCCTCTAAGGATCATCGGTTGACCAAGATAGGCGGCGAGAAGCAGTGAGTTCTTGACATTGCCGGTCAATCCCCAGCGCGGGAGGACAGGGCAGCCTTGAATGGTCTCAGCAGGAAAAAAACCCAGCGTTTTTGTCCACGGCTTGTCTTGGTTATGAGCACGCAATGACCCTGTCGAGATGCAAGCCGACTCAAATCCACACTTTGACAGCTCTGCCAACATTTCGTCCGAGCAAGCTCCATGCGGCGGCACCATCACTCGGCAAACGCGAATATTTGCCTTTTGCTCCAGGCGATCGATACGCTGAATGGCCTGTTGCAGCAGGTCCTTCCGCATTGCTTCCGAGTAATTCAGCGCCAGCTCCTTTTTCGCATGATCGTTACCGTGAATCAATAACGAAAGCCACCGCGAATTCGTTCGAAAAAGGTCGGCGGTTGCCGAATGTGTGAACCATGTATCAAGTGGAATAGTGGCAAAAGAAACATGGTAGTTCTCTTTTTGCGTATGACCAATAATCTCGCGATAATCAACAAAGCCATATCGCGGCCAATGCAGGTTGGGATCATCTATGATAAAACCCGCCCGTAATGGTGGATTCTGATAAGCCGTATTTGCAGTGATTTCACGAACGAATTGCAACAGTACAAGCATTTCCAGGAAGTATTCGCCATTAAATACATCGTTGAAATTTTCTTCAGCAGAGATGTGCGGCAAAGGCAAAGCCGATCTAAAATGCTTTACTCCACCGACTTTGGACATTACCCAAATCGGCCCCCGCTTGCTGGACGCGAGAACCGTTTCATCGGGACGCGTAGCAAGAACAGCCTCGGCCTGCGCCAGTTTGGTGTTTACCCTGCGGCCTCGAAACGGAAACGGCACGTCTGGGTCATTCGCAAATTCCACTTCAATCTCAATTTGCGGAGATTTGTTCGCTGGCTCGGCAGGTAACGACAGGCTCATACGGGGGATGCCAGCCACATCTTTGTCGGCGCTGTCATCGATAACAATTGCACCATCCGCTTCAATGCCGTCTTGCGCGCCGAAAATAAAGTTTATCGGCAATAACTGTTCCAGGATGGAAAATAATTCCGTTCCTGGCGGGGATTTAAAATGCGGAGGAATTTGAATGTGGTAAAGCTTTGTCATTTTAAAAGGCCTCTCTGAAGAATTTTTTTAGGCTGCTTTGGGTAATCCGATTACCGCACTAGATCCCTCTACCGGTCAAGAGCCAGCGCAAGCACACAGTGTCTTCCTTAAGCTTGTGACGGCTGTCAATGGAGCTCCCCATGCCCAAGCTTCGCTTCACGCCGCGAGTCAGTAATCGAGAGCCATGATGCGCCAGTATGAGCAAGTAGCAAACAATATGACCGGCAATCCCGTGATGCTTCCGCCAATACTTCAATGTGGCGCGCAGTATTTCAATACTGTAACGGAGCGGCGCGTTTGATGTGCTGGCACCGCCAAAATGTGTCGCCGTAGCTTCGGGCACGAACATCACTTTCCATCCGGCATCCCGAAAACGTTTACACCAATCGATGTCCTCACCATAGAAAAAGAACTGCTCATCCATGCCGTCGACCTCATCCACTGCCTGTTTTCTTGCCACGCAGAAACAACCGCTCAATACCTCCGCTTCCATGCATTTGGCATGGTTCCGATGCGGCACCTCAAAACCCGAAAACAGCTGCCAGTCCGGAAAAATCCGGTCTAGCGCCAGTATCCTGCATAACGTATTCCAAACGGTCGGCACCTTTCGGCACGTCCGCTGCAAGTTGCCGTCGCCTCCGATGACTTTGGGGCCAACCAAACCGACGTCATTATGCTGATCAAGAAATGAGGCAAGTGTTTGCAGACAGCTTGGGTGGATAATCACATCCGAATTCACCAGTGCGTACATGGAACCTTTGGCGCACTTCATGGCCAGATTGTTTGCCCGTGCAAAGCCAAGATTTGCCCCGGCACGAATTAAGGTGACCTCCGGAAATTCTTTTTCCACCATTTCCGGCGAGCCGTCTTTGGAGGCATTATCGACCACAATCACTTCTTGTACGCAGGACGCACCTGTTTGACGAATCGAATTCAGACAATCCCGCAAATAGTCGCGGGCATTCCAACTAACTATGATGACAGAAATTGATTTCATATTTGATAATCTCCGAATAGATCCAGTGAAAGGGGAACCATGCATTCTATACATGGTTCGAGATTGAGCGGGGGTAGTGCTATCCAGAAGGAGGTCTGGATGAGTTGCTTAACCGTGGAATCGAGCGCCTTGGCCGACAAATTTTTACAGCGAGATTTACCCGCTGTGCAGATTCCAAAAGGGTATGCGTTTTCTGCTGACCGATCCCTTTTTCTACGTCGATTACCCCAACTGCGACATAGCGTGATTGTTTAATGCGATGAACTGATTGCTCGGCCTCCGCATAGGCATATGGCTTTGTATTCTGAACAGCCCCGATGTTGGCTAAAATCAAGTAAAAGAAAACGATAGACTGGTCGAAATATGAAATTGAAAAATAGTTTGTCACATGTCCAAACATAATAGCTCCCAACGTCCAGATAAGTAAGTTATGTTCTACCGGTGCATTTTCGTTCTGTCGTAGCGCCTTTCCGATTTCAGCAAAGGCAGCAACCAGAACCATAATCCAGAGAATCATCAGGGGTAGACCACCCGTTACGCCCATCCCTAAAAAATGATTAGTGATGTCGGTATGTATTGTATTTGAATGAACCCCTGTCGACATCCAGTGACGTGTGTAATCTGTACCAGTCAGCCACCATTCATTCAAATGTTCGATAGAAGATTCAATCAATCTAGCCCGATGCCAACCCTTGCTGCCGCCGCCAAGATCGATTCGAGCCATCAGATAATAAACAGGATCTTTCATGATCATATCCAGGACGATGACGGCGAGCAACGCAAGCCAACGGATGGCACGTAGATATTTACGAACTTTCCAAAGTAATAATCCAAACAGGATGAAAAAGACCATCATGATGGGGCCACTTGAAGTGGCGGCAAAAACCATTCCGCCTGCGCCAAAGAACCCCATTAGAGCAAGCTTGCGGTGGCTTTTCCACAGGTATAAAGCCATAGGGAAACATCCTGCCCCAACTGTTCCAGCCAAAATTGCATGCGCAAATGGGCCTTGAGCACGAAAATGCCCGTCTCGAAAAGCGGCAAAAGCGTTTACTCCACCCAAGGCAGAAAAATAATTCTTGCCCGTAAGTTTTTCTAAAAGCATGAGTATCGTGACCGGAATCAAAAGAACACATATAACCTGGAAAATATACTTAACGTCTTCGGCATTCTGGACGAATATCCGAAACAAGAAATAACAACCCAGATCAGTCCATACCATGCCGATTCGAAACACCCAAGCATCTGAAGTATGAAAAGCGCTGCTAGTTATTAACCATAGGGCCCAAGGTATCAACATTCGATCTATACTATTCATCTTATTGGCAATCGATTCCCCTTTTAATAACACTCGAAAAAAACCAACCGTAACGAGAATTCGTATCACATCAAAATGCGCTGGCCCAAATTCCAGCACTTGACCACGAGTCATATAAGCAGCGCCCATCAGCAAAGGAATTGCTGCCAATCTCCTCGGCAAAGTGAGGAGAAATGTGCTGGCGACTAATGTGAATAGCAATCCTATAGCGTTCAATTTACAGCCTCAAACGGATGGTGATAGGCCGGCAAATTGTTGATGCCAAAGCGCCAGCACAAGCAAGCTGAAAACCTCTTTGGAATTACCTTTACCTTTCTGGTGCGTTTGCAACAGGTTGGTAAGCGCGTCTTTACAAAAATACGAATCCAGACCCGCATTTGTTGCCAATATCGTGTCGAATACAAAATCCTTCATCTCCTTACGCATCCAGTCATCGTAGGGAACCGGGAAGCCCGTCTTTTTCCGGTTAAGAATTTCCTGGGGAACGGTTTCAACTAAAGCCGCCTTCAGGATGCGCTTTAGTTTCCAGCCGTTCACTTTGTAATGCAGCGGCAGCGAGGCCGCAAATTCAAGCACCCTGTAATCGAGCAGAGGAACCCGAAGTTCAACCGATGCCGCCATCGTCATTTTATCCGCTTTGACCAACAGGTCGTCCGGTAACCAGGTCTTAGTGTCCACGTATAGCATGCGGCTCAGCAGGGGTTGATCGCTCACCTGCTCGAACAATTTGCGGGTGAACATTCCCGATGACTGCATGTCGAGAAATGCCGCAAATTCCTTGTTATAAAGTTCAGGCTTGCGTTGGTTGAACGGCGTGTAAGGTGTTGCTGTGCGGCTCAAATAATATTCGGCAAGCGATGGCTCGACCAGATTCGCATACTGTCCGATGCGCTTATAACCTGCATGCCCCAGAGCTTGAAATCCTAGGCGCAGGAGACCTTTAGCCGGTCCGCAGGCTGATTTCAATTTTTCAAGGATGAGAAGATTCCGGTAAGTTTGATAACCGCCAAAAGCCTCATCGCCGCCTTCACCCGACAACAACACTTTGACTGAAGATTGCCTGGCCAGCTGCGACACAAAATATAACGCTATGGCAGGAGGTTCGCAGACCGGCTCTTCCATGTGCCAGACATACTTGGGAAGAAACTCGCGAAAATCATTGGCGGACATCGAGATTTCATGATGAATCGTCCCGAATTTTTGCGAGGCCAATTTGGCATAGGGCCGTTCATCCTGAAAATTTGCGCCGCTGAATCCCATGGTAAACGTATGCATCGGCCTATCCGCGTGCTGAGTCGCGTAACTCAGTATGCCTGTAGAATCCACGCCGCCGCTTAAAAGCACGCCCACGGGCACATCGCTGATCATGTGATCCTTCACAGTGCGGCTAAGTAATTCCCGCAGAACATCGACAGCCTCATCGAAGCTAGGGGGGCAGGGCGGTATTTCAAAGCGCAAATCCCAATACTGTTCTACCGATGTCCGTCCGTCCTGCACGGTGAGGTAATGGCCGGGATCCAATTTAAAGACACCGTCGAACAACGATTCATTTCCCGGAAGATAATAGTAGGTAAGAAACCGGTCTATGGCGTGCGGATTGACCCGCCGCTCGACGTCCGGGTCGACGAGGAGGGATTTTATTTCAGAGGCAAAAACCAGGGATTTGCCGGTATTAGCATAGTAAAGAGGTTTTACGCCAACACGATCGCGCGCCAAAAGCAGGCGCTGTTTGCGCTCATCCCAAAGGGCAAAGGCAAACATGCCGCGAAGTCGAGTTACGCATTGATCGCCCAGCTCCTCATATAAGTGAACGATGACTTCGGTATCCGTTGTGGATTTGAAGTGATGGCCTTTCTCTTCAAGCTCGGTCCGCAGCTCGTGGAAGTTGTAGATCTCGCCATTGTAAACCACCCACACCGTGCCATCTTCGTTAGACATAGGCTGTCCTCCTGTGTCCAGATCGATGATACTCAATCGGCGGTGGCCCAAGCCAACAGGTCCCGACAGGAACTCTCCGCTTCCGTCCGGCCCTCGATGTTGAATCATATCCATCATCTGGCGGATGAGACCCTGACCAACGGGGTTTTGCCGATTAAAATTCAGTTTTCCACAGATTCCGCACATTAACTTTCCTTATCAGAGTTCACGACAATGATCGAAAGATCGACCGATGTCATGGGTGTTGGATAAAAGGCCATGGGATTAGGGCTATCCGTATATGCCGGGCCGACGCAAAAGGAACCGAATCTGCTGCCGCCGCAGGTAGTGGATGGCTTCGACGTCCCCTACCTGCGGGATCCCTTTCAAGTAACCCGTACAAAATCCTGCCAACAAAGCCAGTGATTCAAGAAGAAAAGGCTTGCGTAGAGCTCGCTTCACACATTTGGCCAGCATAAAAATAGGGTGATAGCCGGTAATGTAGTTAGCCCGCCCATTTTTGAACCGGTCTCGCCAAAAACCATCCGCTCCGCCAGTGGGCTTGTGCTGGACCAATTTGAGCTCAGCGAAAGTCCGTGTCGTCCAGCCGTGCAGGTTGGCCTTGACTTCATCTATGGTGTCCCAACCCGAGGCTTTGACTAGCGGGTTGATTTGTTCCCAGCAGGCGCGGCGGTAAATTTTGGTTGCCCCCCTGACATGGAATAGCGGATCTCCCACGGAATCCACTTTCAGTTGACCCTCTTCCAGCTGACAGATAGTCCCGCCGCCGATTCCCAATTTCTGTTCGGCTTCAAAGATTTTGAAGCACTGTTCGAAATAATCAGGGGCAAACGACAGGTCGCCGTCTAGCTTGACGATGAAATCCCAATTTTCATCGTTCAGTACAGAGTACCCGGCATAGAAAGCTACCATGACCCCGCCGCCGGCAGCCCGGAATCCCCGGTTTTCCCTATGAATCACTTTTATCCAGCTAGTCTGGGCGGTGCGAAGATCCAGTATTTCACCGGTGCCGTCAATTGAGCCGTCGTCCACAATGAGCCATTGGGAAGGCAGGATAGTCTGGCAGAGGACGGATTCGAGCGTTTTCTCTATATAAAGCGCCTCATCCCGTACTGGCGTTATAATTATGTATTTATGTATATTGTTCAATTTGTTAGCGCTCCTGTGGAAAGTATAAGGATAACTGAAACTGCCAATCTCCCGATTCGGTATGAACCTCGTTCATTCGGGCACATTACGATAGTTGAAAGGGTTGGCCTGCATTCCTGTTGATAAATACCCTGTTTCTTTAAATAACATAATTTGCCTCCTATTTAATGCGGCAAAAGACGACAGCCGTGCTTTACCCATTATCCAAAGCTTGCCGTCAGTTCTAGTTAGCCTCGGATACATATCCATACTGGTATGTCGGCAGCGGCTGTCTCGACTTGTTCAGAACCAAGCCAAGCAGGTTAGTCTGCTCCAGAATGTACATGGAATGTTGAAGCTCTTCGGACGTATTCTTTCCATCCTCGACAACGAGTAGCGCGGCATCGGCATAGGGCATCAATACCATCGCATCGTCCGCTGCAAACAGCGGTGGAAGATCTAAAATAATGATCCGGGATTCGTAGCGCGATTTGATTTCTTGAATCAGGCTGATCATTTTTCGGGATGAAATCAATTCCGAAGAATTGTTATCGGAACTTTTCCCAGGCAATACAACCAGGCGCTCAATGCCGGGATTGACTAAAACATCCTCCAATGGAACATCGCTCGTCAGGCAATCGACCAGCCCGAACTCACACTGGAGACCCAGGTATTGGCCCACACTTGGGCGTCTGAGATCAGCATCAACGATGAGCACGCTTTGGTTGCCCTCCATCGCTATGGCAATCGCCAAATTGACGGATATGAAAGATTTTCCAGCCTCTGGGGTCGCGCTCGTTATGGCAAAGCTATTCCAGTTATTTTCCCGCAGTTGCTTGAGGACAGTGGTCCGGAGCACGCGAAAATAATCCGCTCGTGGATCGTTGTTGAGTCCCATAATGACTCGATTATTCCGCAGTACATCCGGATCAATCATGACCGAATGAGTTTTTGTGTAGCGGATCGAGTCGAGTGGGTATTTATCAGTATTTCTAATCATTAATTTCTCTCCATGAAGGGTGATAACGGAAGGAAAAAGAAGTATATTAAAACGGCGATAACCAACAGGATCAAAACTGCGCCGGTCCAGACTGCAATTTTCCTCTCTTGACTCTGCTTGACAAATCGTTCTTCCAACTCGGCTGGAGACTCGATGTAGGGGACTACAACGAGCGGCATAAGACCGGTAACCTGGTTAATTGCCCGATACCCCCTAACGCCGGGTTCCAGGAATTCGACAAAAAGAGCAACGCCAAGGCCCGCGATGAGTCCCATAAAAAAACCGCCAATGGCCACTTTTTTCCTGATTGCTTTTTCCGGGTGCGAAGGAATAGTCGGTTGTTCGATGATGGTAATGGTTTGGCCCTGCTGCTGCTGTTCCAGGGTTTGAACCAGTTTGGCATCCAGCCATTTTTCTTTGAGCTGAGTGTATTTCTTTATGGTGTTATCCCGCTCTCTGATCAAGTCGGTATAGCCCATTTCAACCTGAGGGGCCAGTAAGAGGGTATTGTGCATTTTCTCAATTTTTTCTTTCAAATAGTCCTGCTTCTGTATCAGCGACTGAAGTTCCGATTGACTGCTTTTATATTGCGCCTCTACACCGAAGTAAGCCGGGTTAGCCGTCTGCATAACCACCTGTTCCGATTGCGAACGCGGCGGCTTGTTTTTCAATTGCTGTTCCAGCTTATCGATTTGTTTTTTACGTTGGGCTATATTCGGGTGGTTACCGGCATAGGTTTCTTCCAGCAATTTGAGTTCGCGCTTTGCCTCAGTCAACTGTTTGAGAACGTCTTCCCCAGCGGGTTGCCCTTCAAAGGAGGGATCCAAAGCCTTTATTTCACGTTTTAGGCGAACCACGGACGGATGCGTAGGAGAATAAATGCTGGAAAATTTAAGGTATTGCGCCCGCAAGGTCCTTAGGGCGTCGTCCTTGGTTTGCGGCGCTTTGTCATCGAGTGTGACCGGTAGATCTTGTTGCGCTCTAGCCAACTCCGCCGATAAGAAAGCAATCCTTTCCTTGGTCGTGCGGATCTGGCTATCGGTGTCCCTCATTTCGTTCTCCATACGGTCTATTGCCGCCATATTCCCTTGCACTTGCTCCGGCAAGCTGAAGTTATTTTGCTCCTTGTATTTTGCGATTTTTCCGTCAATGTCTTGAAGTTCCCGGTTTAGTTTGTCCGATTCCTCCATGAGGAAATCAGTCGCTCTAATAGCGCGCTGAGTTCTGGCCTTATCATTTTGCTCAATGAATAAAGTAGTCAGCTTATCGGCAACTTCTTTTGCCTTGATTGCGTCGTTATCGCTAAACGAAATATTAAAGGCGATTTCGGCCATTCCGGAGTTAGCCTGGGGCGTTAAGGAGGAGGTGGCTAACTTAACGTCAGTATTCTCCTTAAAAATATCCGCCAGTTCATATCGGGTAAAGCCATCCTTAATATCATCATAAAGACCATTCGATTCAATAATCGAAAGTACATTATCGGTCGTCATGACTCGCTGATAAATTGATTGAACCTGCTCATCCGCAAATTGAGAGACAGTCGAATCGAGAAGACTGGTCGGGATTGGCGCGTCGATTAATATCGTTGCCGTTGAGCGATAAATTTTGGGTAAATTATACGCAACGGCCACTGATATTAAGCTGACCAGCAGCCAAGTCACCACGATGTAATACTTGCGCCGTTTTACAATGTCAAGGTAATCGGCTAGTGTTTTAGTGTAGGGTTCCATAGCTTTTTAAAATGGGAATTCTATTCAGTTAACAGACATAACGCCCAATGCATCATGGAGTGCCTTTACTACATAATCTTGCTGGTCAAGACTCATTTGAGGGAACAACGGCAAGATAATAGTGTGATCCTGAGCTTCCTGGCTATGCCGGAGTCGCTGACAAGATCCGTCAGCGCAGACACAACCCTCGGATCTACCGACACACGACCATGCATTAGCCGGATAAGCGACTTCCCGATGTGAGCACATCACACCTCGCCGAGTCGCCACACCCGCATCCAGCATGGACTGCATAACCTGCCGTTGGTCTGATTCAACAGGCAGGCGAACACAAAAGCTTTGCCAGGTACTGCGCGCCCAGTCCGGTTCCACCGGCACACCCAGTCCCGGTATCGTGGCGAGCAGTGACTGGTAGCGGGAAGCCAACTCCCGGCGCTGGTCGACAATCTCCGGTAAACGCTTAAGTTGCTCCCTGCCAACCGCCGCCTGTATATCAGTCATGCGGAAGTTGTAGCCGACAATAGGATAAGACTCGAAGATGACCTGGCTTGCGCCATGGCGCACCGTATCGGGGACGCTCATGCCGTGCTGTCGCAACAGCCTGAACTTGGCGTCCCATTCCGCATTCGCTGTGGTGATCATGCCGCCATCGCCAGTGCTGATCACCTTGCGCGGATGAAACGAAAAGCAGGCAACATCGGCTTGCGGGTTGCCGATTTTTTCCCATTGACCCTGCCAAAGAATTTCGCTGCCGATGGCGCAAGCGGCATCTTCAACGACGGGGATCGAATGACGGTGCGCTATGTCGAGAATCGCCGCAAGATCGCAGGGCATTCCGATCTGGTGTACACATAAAATGGCGCGAGTGCGCTCGGTCACGGCGCTTTCGATCTGAGTGGGATCCATATTGAACGTATCGGGGTCGATGTCCACGAATACCGGCGTGGCGCCACAATAGCGAATCACGTTGGCGGTGGCGATATAGGAGTGACTGACGGTTATCACTTCGTCGCCAGGCTGCACGCCTACCGCCAGCAGCGCCAAATGCAAGGCGGTGGTGCAACTGGATACCGCACAGGCGTACGGTGCGCCTACGTATTCTGCAAACTCCTTTTCGAACGCGGCAACTTCCGGACCCTGACTGGTCCATCCGCTCAAGATGACGCGCCGCGCCGCCTCCGCCTCTTTTTCGCCTAACATGGGTTTGGTAATAGGGATCATGATTGCACCTCCGGTTTGTTTGTGCGCCACCAGTCGACCAGCTGCGAAAGCCCGTCTTCCAGGTCAATCTGTGATTTGAATCCGAGCAATTGTTCTGCCTTGGCGGTGTCGGCCAAGCGCCTGGATACAGGATTCACCGTTCGCTCCGGCCCATACTCCGGCTCCAGATCGGAACCCATCACTTTAAGCAAGGTGACGGCCAAGTCATTGAGGCTGGTCTCGGTGCCGCTGGCGATGTTGAAGACATCGTCGGTCTGTTCCGCTTGCAGGGCCAGGATATTGGATCGGGCGACGTCTTCGATGTACACGAAGTCCATGGTTTGAGCGCCATCTCCAAGGATCAGCGGCGGCGTTCCGGCCGCGATGCGCTCCATCCAGCGGATCAGCACCTCGGTGTATTTGCCATGAATATCCATGCGCGGACCATAGACATTGAAATAGCGCAATGCCACGTAGGGTAGGCCGTACATTTCATTGAACGAACGCAGCAAGCCTTCCAGCATAATTTTGCTGGCGCCGTACCAGGTGCGGTTGTTGTAAGGATGATGATCCTCGCGAGTAGGGAAGGTGTCGGCCAGGCCATAAATCGATGCCGAGGATGCCGCCACTACCTTTTTTACGCCGGCAGCCTGCGCGGCTTCCACGACATTGAAGCTACCGTCGCACATCACCTTCATCGCATCGCGCGGGTTGGCCGCGCAAGCGGTGATGCGAAGGGTTGCCATATGGATCACCGCGTCCATGCCCTGAGTCGCGCGACGAACGGCCTCCGGATCGCGAATATCCTCCTGAATCAGTGTCACGCGAGGATCTTTCAAAGCCGCCTCAACATTGGCCAGCGTCCCTCGACTTAAGTCATCGAGAATGACGATGCTTGCGGGCGAATAGTCCCGGAGTAACAAATCGATGGTTGTGGAACCGACCAGACCGCAGCCGCCTGTGACCAGTATGTTCGAATTTTTAATGTCCATTAATTAATTTACCTCTCTCTAATGAAATGACGTCTTCGTTTTTTTTGCATTGCCTTTATTTCGGCTACAAGGAAAGTGTGGCGATAGCCGCTAGCAAAGCTTTTTTCCAATCTCGTGGGCAGGATTACCCACAACCCGTGCATCGGCCGCAATGCTGCTAATGACATTGCTACCGAGACCAACCAAGGCTCCGCTGCCAACGCGCAAACCGTTCATGATGTTTGAACCGCTGCCGATGTAGCAGTTTTCTTCGATGACAGTGTTACCGGCAATGGTCACGTTGGAGCCGATCAGAACCCAATCGCCCACCACCACGTCATGATGGAGCACCGTATTCGGCAGAATGCAACTGTGCGAACCGATGACCGCGTTGCTCGTAATCACCACCCCCGCCATGATCAACACATTACAGCCAATCGAGGCAAGGGGAGACACCCTGGCAGTGGGATGGATCACATTGGCAAACCGTTCCTCGGCAATGCCCAGACCTTGAATAACTTCTTTTCGAGACCGATAGGAACTGGGACTGCCTGGGATAGCCAAGACGCGCGCATCGGAAAACTGCGCGAATGCGCCTCTGTCCAATACGGGGTAGCCATGTGGATCAATGCCTCTCTTCTGCGGCGTGTCATCCACAAAACCAACGAACCGGTAGGCGCTTCCGATACAATCCAATGCCTCGATACCGTTGCCGTTGTAGGGAAAAATCAACAGTGGCTGCGCGTCTTGCATATCAATGTCTCCTTTTTGTTAAGCGGGCTCAGCCATCGACTGGTTCGCAAGCAGGGTGACGGCCTTACTGACTTCTTTACATTGAGCCGGGCTTAACTCGGCGAACATGGGAAGGGAAAGCACTTCGTTGGCCGCTTGCTCCGAATGGGGGAAATCTCCCTTGGTATAGCCCAGATCGGCATAGGCCGGCAGCAGATGCACAGGGATTGGGTAATGAATGCCGGTTTGAATCCCTTTGTCTTGCAAGGCCTGTTGCCACTCACTTCGCTGCTGGGTACGGATCGCATAGATATGATAGACATGCCGAGCGTAAGGCATCGCCTCCGGCGTTGCCACGCCGCTATCTGACATCAGCTCGTTGTAATGCGCTGCGGCTGCCCGCCGTGCTTCGGTCCATGCTTCCAGGTGGCGCAGTTTGACTCTGAGAACCGCTCCCTGAATGCCCTCCAGGCGGAAATTGTAGCCCTTGAGCACATGCTGGTATTTCTGCTCTGCACCCCAGTCACGCAACATGCGGATGGTCCGGGTATATTCGGGGTTGCTGGTGACCACCATGCCGCCTTCGCCGTAGGCGCCGAGATTCTTGCCGGGATAAAAACTAAAACAACCCATGTCGCCGATGCTGCCTACGCGTTTGCCCTTGTACTCCGCACCGTGGGCTTGAGCCGCGTCTTCGATGACCACCAAACCGTGGCGTTTGGCGATGTCCAGAATGGGGTCCATATCCGCCGGTTGCCCATACAGGTGTACGGGAAGGATGGCCTTGGTTTTATCAGTGATTGCGGCTTCGATCGCCTTCACATCGATCGTGAAGGTGCGAGGATCGATGTCCACAAACACCGGCGTAGCGCCGGTATAGTAAATCGCCGCTACGGTCGCCACAAAGGTAAAGGGAACGGTAATCACCTCATCGCCGGGGCCAATTCCGGCCGCGAGCAGGGCAAGGTGCAACGCGCTGGTGCCGGTATTCACGCCAATTCCGTATTGGGCCTGAGTATAGGTGGCGAATTCCTCCTCAAACGCCGCCACTTCGCTGCCCAAGGTAAACTGGCAGGTATCCAGTACGCCCAGAATGGCCGCGTTCACTTCATCCTTAATTCCCGTGTACTGCGCTTTTAAATCTACGAACGGTATCATGCTACTTTCCTACCTTGATACATGGTCGAACCGTTGATTTCAACGGATCGGCCATGTTCATTCATTGAGCGGGTCGCCGCCTCGATTAATTCCACCACCCGCAGACCCAGAGAACCGCTGGTCTGCGGCGTCTTGCCGTTTTCGATACAATCGACAAAATGTTCGCCCTCGACGCGCAAGGCCTCTGAAGAGTCCAGCTGCGGCGCCCACATGTCCCCGGTACGATAACCGACCCGCATTTCGTAAATCTTTTGCGGGTCATCGGTGAAATTGACGCCCTTGTCGTAAATCTTGATCTTTTCGCTCGGCTCCAGATCGTCGTAGATGATCATTTTCTTGCTGCCGCCAATCAGAATCTGACGCAATTTTACCGGTGCCAGCCAACTTACATTGATATGCGCTATCATTCCTGAGTCGTAAAACAGGGTAATGTAGGCCAGGTTTTCCGGCGTGTGGGGAAAGTGGTTGGTACCGACGGCGGACACCGCCACCGGCTGTTCCCCCAGCAGATAGTCGAGGATCGAGAAGTCATGTACCGCCAAATCGGCGATAACGTTGGCATCCCGTTGGAACAAACCGAGATTGATTCGGGTGGAATCGTAGTAATGAATACGACCCAGTTCTCCCGACTTGACCAGATCCGCCATTTTGCGCACCGCACCTGTGTAAATGAAGGTATGGTCGACGATCAATACCAGCTTGCGCTTCTCAGCTTCATTAATCAGTTTACGCGCCTGCTCCGCGGTTTCCGTCATCGGTTTTTCCAGCCAGACATGTTTACCGGCCTTGAGAGCTGCCATTCCCAGTTCGAAATGGCTATTGACCGGGGTCGCTATCGCGATGGCATCGATGTCTTTATTCTCAAGCAGATCCTGAAAACGCGATGTGGTTTCTACCCCGGGAAAGCGCTTTTGAACAATTTCAAGTTTTTTCGGGTCGAGATCAGCCACGCCGGCAACGGCAAGTCCCGGTGTCTCGGCGAAATTCCTCACCAGGTTGGGCCCCCAGTAGCCGTATCCAATAACACCTATTCTAATCATGATAGTTCTCCTTAATTGGAATGAAATAATTTTTTACTAAAAAAATGGGTCTTCTTGTGTAGCAACGGTAAATCATCGAAGATTGAGGATAATTCCAACGCCCCCCGGCATAAAAGTTAGCCACGGCCGAGCTGATGCGAATAATCCCCCGTCCATGGACTAGGCAAAACTTGTTACCGTCTCGCGGCCTTCTCCCCGTATGCGCGCATCGCCAACGACTCGGGCAGGGACGCCGGCGACAATTGCATAATCGGGCACGTCGCGGGTAACCACAGCTCCTGCGCCAATCAAAGCGCCTTCGCCAACCGTGATGCCGCAAAGGATGGTCGCGTTACTGCCGATAGAGGCACGGGCCTTGATGCGGGTCCTGATAACGTGCCAATCGTCCTCGGTTTGCAGCTCTCCGTCCTCGTTAACCGCTTTTGGATAAACATCATTGGTAAACATGACACCGTGGCCGATGAAGACGCCATCCTCAATGTCAACGCCTTCGCAAATAAACGTATGGCTGGATATTTTGCAGCGGGCGCCCACCGAAACGCCTTTTTGTATCTCAACGAATGTGCCGATTTTGGAATCCTCTCCAATAATGCAACCGTAGAGGTTGACAAGTTGAGGGTGGTATATGGCAACCCCGTGGCCTAAAACTACATTCTCTTTAATCATTATTTTTTCTCCTTGGTTGGCATGAGTTGTTCTCTTTATTGCAAAGCGCTTGTTGTCCAAATACGGGCTATTGGTAGGTAACCTGTACCGCCGCCAAGTCCAGCGAAAAGTCGCGGCTGGTGTTTGAAGCCGTATTAATGATGCGCGTACGGAAGCTGGTATCCGACAAGTTGCTCGCGGTCCAGGCGCGGCCCCACGTATCGGCGGCACCGCCCATAATATAAGTGGCCTCACTGGTGGTGAGCGTCGCTGTGGTCTTGGCCGCAGTCCATGTCGTGCCGCCATCCCAGGACAGCTGTACGCACATCTTGGGCGTGCCGGCCGTGGCGTCGACCCGTGCATCCAGGCGAACTTGAATGCCCGCGATGGACGCACCGCCCGGCAAGTTGAATCCATAGTTGTAGTAAACATGTTTATCCTTGCCGGTATTGGTGCATGAAGTATTCGTGTTAGTGCCGCTGTTCGTATCTACCGCGAATAGACCATCGTTGGCATAAGCATTGGTCGGAGTTGTCTGGAACCCGTTGTTGTCGCCGGCGCTGGCTGTGACTGCCGCGTTAGCGTTAGGTGATAGAAAAGCAGTAGTGCTTGCCGTGGTGAACGACCAGGTGACGTTTGTCGCCAGAGCATTGCCGGCCACATCCTTGACGCGCGGATCGGTAGCGCCGCCCTTGACGGTAGCGGTATAGGTCGTGGCCATAGTAAGCGGCAGGCTGGGCGTCAGTATCGCTGAATGGGTGCTTGCGTTATACGTTACCGACGCAATGACCAAGATGCCGAGTGTATCCCGCAACTCGAAGGTTGAGGTCGTGACGGTCGCCGGATCTATAGCCTCGCTGAAGGTCGCTGTGACGGCCGTGCCCGTCGCAACCGCGGTTGCGCCCGGAGCAGGGCTTTGAGATGTCAGCGTAGGCGGCGTCGTATCCGGCTGCGTGGTAGCCGTAGCCACGGTCGAGTAGGCGCTCAGATTGCCCGCCGCATCGGCTGCCCGTACGCGATACTGGTAGGCTGTTCCCGGAATGAGTCCGGAATCCCCAAAGCTCGTGCCGGTTGGTGTTGCGACCTGGACAAAGTTGGAACAACCGGCTCCCTGGCAACGCTCGACACGGTAGCCGGTAACCCCGACATTGTCGGTCGACGCGCTCCAGGCCAGGCTGATCTGCGTGGTGCTGGTCGCCGTCGCTGTCAGATTGCCCGGCACCGAGGGCGGGGTTGTGTCCGAACCTGATCCAACATTCACGGTAATGCCTGCTCCCGGTAGTTCCAGGTTGGCGCTGTCGTCGACCGCCCGGCTCTTGATCGTTGCCGTTGCCGAAGCGCTTGGCGTCGACCATCTGTAGGTCCAGTTGCTGCGGCCGGTCGCTGCGTGCCATGTTGCGCCGCCGTCGACGGAAACCTCTACTCCGCCTACTCGGCCGCCTCCGGTATCGGTCGCCGTTCCGCTGATAGTAACCACGCTTCCTGTTTGTACACTGGCCCCGGTCAGCGGCGAGGAGATCGTCGAAGCGGGTCGTATTGCATCGGTAGATGCCGTTGCCGTCAGCAGTCCCGCTTGCAAGGTATTAGGTTGTAGGCCCATGTCGGCGAACAGGTTGACCGTCGCTTGCTGCATCCTAATATCCGTTGGCGTACCGGCCCGGTCGTGAGTGCTGTCCAAGCCCCAAGGCCACTGCACGGTGCCTGCTCCGAAAACCAGCGCTCCGCTGCTGTCGGACCGATACAGCGTCAGGGCATGATTCGCGGTAGCGGAGCCGAAGGTGGAGCCGTAGTCGGTCAGGACCGGTGCGTTATTGACAAGGGTCGTCGAAAGCCGAACCAAACCGGCAGGCCGGAAACCGTTGTCCAGATCCTCATCCCACTCGTAGCCCAGAGTACCGTTCGGTAAGGTGAAGCTGGTTCCGACCGCCAGATTAGCAATGCTGGTGTTTCGCCAGAAGCGCATCTTGCCGTCCGCTTCCGGCACCGTAATGCTGGTGGTGGCGCCGTCGTTGACCGTAAAGATGGTACCCAGCAGCGCGTTCTCAGGACGTCCTCCATCGGCTGGCGGCGAATTTCTGGGGTCGCGCCAAGTGCCGGTCCAAGTCGGCGGATCGGCAGGATCCCGGTTGTTGGGGAAATCATGCGTCTCCTTGTAACACACCAGGGTTCGATTGGCCGTACCCGAGGCGTCGATGCTGTTCTCCCAACGCGTCTTCCAGAACACCTCGTTGCCGCTGAAGAATGCCAAGTGGACGCCTGCGTCACGGGCTGCTTCTATGTTGGCGCGTTGTGCGCTTGACCAGTATTCGTCGTGGCCGACCGAGAGGAATGCCTTATGGTTAGTAATCAGGTTGCCCCGCCGGTCGCTGTCCACGCCGGTGAAATAACTGACGTTATAACCGTTAGCCTCCAGCCAGCGCACCATCGGATACTCGGAGTTGAATACCCAGTCCTGTCCGTTATCCACGTTACGCGTGTTGAAAGGCCTGTTGTAGCTGACCTTATAGGCGCGGCCATTTGCTGCGCCGCCGGTGCCTGGGCCGGTACCTTGGTACAGACTGTTGCCACCGTAGTTGTTGTACGCCTGCCAGGTTGTATCCGATGTCTGGAACAGAAGCGGCGAGGTGCTGGCGTCGTCCCGCACCACGAACATGATATGGCTGGCGCCATTAGTATCCGAACGCACGGCCCGGGCGAAATAAATGCCGGAGGTCGCATCGGAGGGCACGGTCCAGGATGCAGACTGCGTCCAATTACCGCAGTCCATCAGTCCTGTGGCGTTGGTCAGGCAGGCGGGCTGGTTTTGAATCGGCAAAGAAGAGAGCGTGGCCACTTTCCTCGCACCGTTCCCACCGTAATAGCCCATGCGGTAGATGTCGAGACGATAGGCCGCAGGGGTTTTGATCTTGAAGTTGACCGTGCCGCCCCGATTTACGCTGATATCCGTCGCAAAGCCCTGAATGGTCAGGTCGCCGGCGCCGGAAATGTCCCATTCGCTCGAAGGGTTGCCGGGCTTACTGTTCTCGCACACGATCGGGTTGCCTCCGGGTGAACAGGGGTTGACGCCGGTGGTGAACGACCACGTGAAGTCCGCCGCAAGTGCGTTGCCTGCAAGATCTTTGACGCCGCTCGTTCCGCCTTTCACCTTGGCCGTGTAAAGTATTGATGACGTTAATGTAGTGGTGGGCGTCAACGTTGCCGTATTGGTGGCCGCGTTATAAGTCACCGCCGCGGCCACAAGGGTATTAGCCGGGTCGCGCAGCTCAAAGGTCGCGGTGCTTAGGGTCGCCGAGTCCATCGCTTCGTTAAAAGTCGCGGTCACGGGCGCAGTCGGGTTGACTCCTGCAGCGCCTGCGGCGGGCAAGGTCGATGCGACGGTCGGCGGCGTCGTATCCGGACCGGTGTTGCTGGTGAAGACTACGTCCACCCAATAGTTGCCTGACTGGAAGGTGTTCGTGGGGAACCCACCGGCGGCGCCGTACAGGTACACCCCATTGCCGCCGCTCTCAGTGTTATTGAAGGCATAGAGCGGTCCGCTGGTTACTCCGGCTGTAAAATAGTTGCTGTTAGCGGAATACCGTCCAATCGGGGCCAGATAGGAGGCCACGTAAGTGACGTTGGCGGTGACCGCTACCGGCGTCGCAAAGGTCACCTGTTGCCAACCGGATGCAGTCTCGTTCTGGAATGTGGCACTGGTAAGCAACTGCCCCGTGCTGCTCCACAATTTGCCGACATGTGTGCCGGTATTGGCGCTGCCCTTATAGAAACGAACGCCGCAGATCAAGCCGTTCACAGTGGACTTGAACTTCACTCCGAGCTCGACCGAGGAGGTGTCTGAATCAGCAATGATTGTCGGCGTTGGGTTGCTGGGCCAGATGGAGGTGGTACTTCCTGAGCAGCCTGTCGCTGTACCCGATGCTATCGTGAACGACCATGTCATATTGGCAGCCAGTGCGTTGCCCGCCAAATCCTTGGCGCGCGGGTCTGTCGCGCCGCCTTTGACGGTGGCCGTATAGGTCGCACCTGCCGCAAGCGCACTGCCGGGAGTCAAGGTCGCCGTGCGGTTGGTTCCGTTGTAGCTGACCGTCGCCGAGACAAGGCTATTCGAGGCGTTACGCAATTCGAAGGTCGATGTCGTAATGGTGGCCGCATCCATCGCTTCGCTAAATGTCGCGGTAACGGTTGTGTTCGTCGCGACTCCATTTGCCCCGGACACAGGGCTTTGAGTTGTCACCGTCGGCGGCGTTGTGTCGGGGCCGGCATTAGACGTAAACACTACGTCCACCCAGTAGTTTGTGGAATTGAAACTGTTCGACGGAAAACCGCCTCCGACGCCATATACGTACACGCCGTTTGGACCGCTCACGCCGCTTTTCAGCAAATGTACGGGGACGGCATCAACCCCCGACGTACCGAATTCCGGATTGCTTGTTGCGGCGTAATTGCCGCTGGGCGCGTAGTACGAGGCGACGTACACGGTACCGGCAGTGACCGGTACCGGCGAACTAAAGTTCACTTGCTGCCAACCCGTGGCGGTTTCGTTGTTGAAGGTCGCCGTTGCCATTTGCACCCCGGCGCTGGTCCAGAGATGTCCTACGTGGGTACCGGTGTTAGTGCTGCCCTTGTAGAACCGGATGCCGGAGATGAAGCCGTCAATATCGACAGTGAATTTAACACCCAATTCGACGGCACTCGGATCGTTTACGGACGGAGTGCTTGGGATGGTTGAGCTGCTCCACGCGCTGCAGGGCGTAGCCCCGCATGGCTGGGACGCTGTTGTAAAGGACCACGTGACGTTGGAAGCCAGAGCATTGCCGGACAGATCCTTGGTAGTACCACCTTTGACGGTGGCGGTATAAGTGGTTAAAGACGCCAGCGAGGCATTCGACGTCAAGGTCGCCATGCGGCTGGTCGCGTTATAGCTGACCGTCGCCGGTACAAGGGCATTAGCCGCGTCGCGCAACTCAAAGGTGGACGTATTGATGGTCGCCGCATCCATCGCTTCGCTGAATGTGGCCGTAACACTAGCCCCTTGGCTGACGCCTGTGGCGCCAGCTATCGGCGATTTGGACGTCACCGTTGGAGGTGTCGTGTCCGCCGCATAGGCTGCAACATAGGATCCGGCTGTTCCCGAAAAAGCGGCATACGATACGCCTCTGATGGCATCAGTCGTAAAGGAAACCGGAGCGCCATCTCGGGTGATGTTGGTAAGTATTCCTGCAGCGGATGTCACTGGCAGCAACACCTGTAAACCATTCGCACCCGTACCCGGTGCGACTGTGAAACTCAATGCATTAACGTTCCAAACGATTGATCCAAATGATGAGCTGTTGCGGCCGTCCAGCCAATTTAACATCTGAACGCTCGATACGACCGGGACACTGCGAGCGAGGGCCGAGTTGACTGTCTGGGTCGCTTCGGGAATTTGCGGCACATCGGTATGAGCGTTGATGGTATAGGCGCCATAATAACCTTCTGCCCCGAGCGCTCTGTCCAATAACGTATTGATGGTGAACGGATAGGTTTGGCCGGACTCATCGGTCATTTGGCTCGTCGCCTGATAAACATCGATCAGATTGCCGCTTAGGTCGGCAAACCGCATTGGCATCGCCGAACCGGTGAAGTTTCCAGGGCGGTCATTGGCCCAGCTAGGTGGCCAAAAGTAATAGCTGGTGTCGAGCCGAATGCCGTGATTAAACTCGGTTTGCGCCCCGGTAACCCAGTCGCTCCAGGCGATACAATGGTGCCGCTGGGTAATGGGTGCGGGGAGGCTCGGATAGTTGGTATGGAAATCGGCGAGCTGCTGCGCGTAGAAGGACTCAAGCGAAGCCGGCGTATAATCTGCACAGCTAGTGTTGATGTGCAGGCCCACCTCGAAACCCGCAGCGTTATAGGCGGCAGCTTGCGTATTGGTTAGAAGGGTAGGTTCGACGTAGATGTATGAGGTGCCCCTAACACATTCCCAGTTGGCCACGTTGCAACCCGCCGGGCTCAGCGAGGTGAATTGATCGAACCGCGGTCCGGTTCCGCCGTTCCCGTGGTCATCGCCGGTCATGATGACAACCGCTTTCTCGCCGCGCGGGAAGTACCAGAAGCGCGGCAAGGGTTTCTTGGCGAGGTTCATCTTGGTAATCAGGTTGACCAGCAGGCGCTGTTGCTCGTCCGCCTGGGGCACTGCCACCTCGTTGTTCAGGTCCACCCAGTCAGGCTGGGGATCGCCAGTGGCATTGCCGTAATACTTGTCATCAGAACGGATGGGCGAGAGTCCGTCGCGTTCTTGGGCCTGCCAAGTCGGATTGCCTTGGCGCGTGTAGACGATGGAGGTGGCGAGGTCATAGGTGAACGCCGCAGCCTGACCGGTTCCGACACTTCGGAGTGTCAGGGCGGGATTGGCGGTTGCTGTGCTTACATTGCTGTAAAGCGTCGCAAGATTCGTTGCGCCACTCAGGGAGTAGCGATCGGCCGAACCATGGAACTGGATGGGCTGATTCACAATGCCATTGCCCGGTGCCTTTGAGGTGTCGACAAGCAGGTAAGCGTTCGACAAAGCGGTTCCAGTGGTCGTGAGTCCCAGCAAGGCGGCGAGTTGCGGATCCGGACGTATCGCAATCAGATTACCCCCATTGTTGACCCAGCTGGTCAGTACGCTCACCTGCGTGGACGTCAGGGGAGTCGAGGCCAGAATGACCACGTCATAGGCTGCGAGCGAGGCGGCACTCACTGTTGAGATGTCGGCTTCGGCAAATTCATTTAAGCCTTCGCTCCGAAGAATCTCCGCGTAATACCGGTTAAATACTCCACAGGTGGGACATGTGGCGGTAACGACCAGAATCGGTCCGCCTGGGGGGGTAGGGATAGCCGCTTCGGCGGCAGGAATCAGCCAATCGATGACCCGATTCAAAATCCGTGATAAATGAAGTTTTGTCGATTTATCAGCAGCCGGATTGGTATTGCGGCTAGTGCTGTCAGCCACGGCTTGGTTTGTTCCGATGACTGGAAATTCAAGGATTCCCCCGGAATTATTGGACTGCGGTTGTAAAGGTACGTTGATGATCTGTTTTGTTTGGCCCTTCTCAACGTCCCACTCTTTGACCTCGCCGTCCTCACTCCCTGCAATCAAGCTGCCGCTCGGGCCGAACATGAGTGCGCTGATGGCATTCGTTGCGCCGGCCATTTGCTTGTCCAATTTACGCGTCGCCGTATTCCAAACCAAAATTTTGGTGTCTTCGCCCGCGCTGACCAGTTTTTGTCCATTCGGGCTGAAAGCAACCGCTCTAATGGCTGCCTGGTGTCCCGCAAAGCTCTGTATTTGCTCGCCGGTTGCGGCATTCCACAAAATCACCTGACTATCCGCGCTTCCGCTAGCCAGAAACTTGCCGTTTCGGCTGAAAGCAACCGCGTTGACCTCATTCGAGTGACCCAATAGCGTTTGAATAAGCTGGCCTGTTTTTACATCCCACAGCAGGATACGGCCATCGGCGCCTGCGCTAGCCAGGCGTTTTCCGTCGGCGCTGAAACTGACAGCGTTCACGAAATCAGTATGGCCGGAAAGAATTCGGAGCAGCTTGCCTGCTTGCGCATCCCACAACATGATTCTCGTTTCTTCGCCGGCGCTGGCGAGGAGCTTGCCGTCAGGACTGGCCGCGACGGTCCTGATCGGGTGTTCATGACCGAATAAAGTCCGGCCTTTTTTGCCATTTGCGACGTCCGTCATCTGGATTTCCGTGTCCCGGCCTACGCTCACTAATTGCTTCCCATCGGCACTGAAAACAACGCCGGTTACAGCAGCGCCATGGTGTTCCGAAAGGGCAAAACGCTCTTTGCCGCTTGAAGCCCAAAGCCTGACCTTACCGTCCCTGGTCGCGCCGCCATAGAGCGCTCCATCCGGACTAATGGCGAGGGCCGTAATGCCTTTCCAATCGTGGTTGCTCTTTTTCTTGCCGGGTTTTTTAGCGTTCTGGTTAGCGACGGTTTCTTTAACGATTTGGCTATTTCCATTGGATAACTTCGGCCCCGCTACGCCGGCGGCCATGGCTATATTTGTGATTGAGTTGCTGGAAACGAGTCCTTGCGGGTTGACATTGGCGGCGCCTAATGAGGGAACTTGAAAAAACAACTGCTCCTGCCCGGTCATTAAGTCCCACACGACGACCTGCCCGGTTTTGCCCACGCTGGCCAAGGTCTTCTGATTGGAATTAAAAATGACCTTATCCACCCAATCCGTATGTCCCGTTAGAAGCTGGGGCAGTTTATTGGATACATCCCACAAAAAAACCGGCTCGCTCTCGCCCACGCTGGCCAAGGTCTTGCCGTCCGGGTTGAATACCAGGCCGGTAATAGCGACACCGTTTTCTCCCGGCAGGTTCGCCTGTTCCTTGCCTGTTGTTCTATCCCATAGTTTAATCTGGGCATCCTGGCCGCCTGTGGCCAGGATCTTACTGTTCGGGCTAAAGGCAATGGCATTAACGCCATTTTGGTGGCCGGTTAAAATCTGGGATGTAGAACCGGATTGCGAATCCCAGAGCGTGATGCGGGCATTCTGACCTACAGCGGCCAAGGTCTTGCCGTCCGGGCTAAATAGCAGGTCGGTGACAGCGGTATTAACCATGCCGGGCAGGTTCAACTGCTTCAGGCCTGTTGCCTTACTCCAGAGGTTAATTTGGGCATTCTGGCCGCCGATGGCCAGAATCGTACTGTCCGGACTAAATGCGATTGCATTAACGCCGCCTTGAGGATCGGTTATGACCTGAGTTATGGAGCCGGATTGTGAATCCCAGAGCGTGATACGGGCATCCTGACCCACAGCAGCCAAGCTCTTGCCGTCAGGACTAAAGGCCAGATCGGTAACAACGCCACTCTTGGGAAGGGTTAACCGGGCATCACCGGAGGTGACGTCCCATAGTCGAATTGAGTTGTCGCTTACGCTAGCTAGCGTATTGCCGTCCTGACTAAAAATAATACCGCTAACCGGGTTTGCAAACTGGCTCGGAAGTGTCATGCGCACTTGGCCGGAGACCACATCCCAGAGCATGATTTGCCCGTCGGAGTCCGTACTGGCCAAGGTATTGCCGTCCGGGCTGAACGCAACGGGGTCGGGCCCCTCGCCAGGGAGCTTTATAGAGGACGTCTTGATTGCCTGATTGGCGCTTGCAGCGCTGGCAGGTTCCGAAGGGCCTATTGTTTGAACAAAAGCAACCAAAGTCAGAATGATAAGTACCCGACTCGTCAGATATTGATAGTTTATCTTTAGCTTAATCACTCGCTTGCTCCTACACGATTAAGTCACTGAAAACGTGACGATCACTGGGTCGACCCTTCTTCAGATTTAGCTGCTGAATGCTTTTAGGCAAACCAAACGCTCTGAGGGTTATCCAGTGCAATTCAACCGAAAATGTATAATTTAGTGTCATTCCTAAGCCTATAGCCTAGCGTCTTGATCGGGTTTTATTGCTTTACGCATTACATGGCGCCTCTGCACCTTAAAACTTCCTTGACCGTTCTGAGTAATATCTTTAAATCAAATAGTAGAGACCAGTTCTGAATGTACCGAATATCGAGCCTCACCGAGTCATTCCATTCTGTTTTGCTGCGTCCTTCTACCTGCCAGAGTCCGGTGATTCCCGGCTTCATCTCCAGTATTCGCCTGAGATGCCACGCTTGGTATTTCTCAGCTTCGTAAGGAAGGGGCGGCCTTGGTCCAACCAGGCTCATGTCTCCCTTTAACACATTAAAAAACTGCGGCAGTTCATCAATACTGGTTTTTCGAATGAATCTTCCAACTCTGGTTACCCTGGGATCGGATTTGATTTTATAGAGTGGCTTTTCCGCATCCCCTTGATTGGTTTTTGCGTGATTACCGTTGATAAAGTCTTGGACGTATTCACGGTGTATTCGATTATCCATATTCACATGCATGGATCGGAATTTGTAGAATGTGAAAGGGGTGCCTTGCTTGCCCAAGCGGGTTTGACTGAAAATGACAGGCCCCGGCGAAGTTGCTTTGATAGCCAATGCGGTAATTAACATGACCGGCATAAAAACAAGTATGCCGATAATCGAGCCTACGATATCAACACCTCTTTTTAATAAAAATTTAAACGATGAAGCATCCGGTGTATCCCCTGAATCCCACAGTTCGAAAGGGAAAGCATCGGGTCGAACGCATCCGTTTTTTGCCAGGCTTTCAAATATATGATCGGGATAACTTGAGGTAGTAATAGAAAATTGTGAGGTTTCATTAACTAATTTGGCGCAAATTTCTTTCGCTCCTGTCTCGTCTGTATCGGGGAGAAGCACGCATAGGGATTTATGGTTAACGAAGCCGCTAATGTCGGTGTCTCGTGTTTTTTCCCGAACAACACCTAAAATTTCATTCATATTAATGGATTCAGCATCGGTCTCTTTATCAAGGGTTAGTAATATGATTGATAACGTGGATTTAGACCGCTGTGCCCGGAGCGTCTCAAGACGCAACTGCTTGAGAAAACAGAAATCATAAAAAATTTCACCGGAAGTAACCCGATATTGGCTTGAATTATTGGGTGGGACGGGAGATGTTCCAGGGTCTGCTAATAAATATTCATTTATTTTCATTTTCATTCCCAATCTTTACTATAGTGTAGTTACTTGGTTTGCTTTATTATTAAAAATGTCTTATAAATCAATATATAATGAAATAATAAAGTAATTTATCATGAGTGACAGGCAAGCGTAAAAATCAACACATTACGGTCAATGAAAATTAACTTTTTTAAGCGATCTTTGTTGAAAATCGACATAAGCCATTGATTCTTTGTTGACGGACTAACAAATAGCACGTTTATCTTAAGATCTGTCATTTTATAACTCATTGAAATATAATGTTATTTTTGTTGATTGAGGGTTGCATAATGAACGAACATGAGCATAGCGGTGCCTATTTAAGTAATTATTAACAATCAAATGGCTATAAAAACAAACATCACCGTTATAGGATAAATTCGGTTTTAACTTATTGATTTAAAGTCGATTTATGTCGCCAAGTCGTTGTGCTGTATGTCAATCAATGAATGGCGAATATTGAGCTCTAATCCATTAACCAGAAAAATCGTTGGCATGGAGCTTAGGTTAGAAGAAACAAATCGTTTGCACAATTAGTGGAAATACTTATTGGATGGAAGTATTAATCGCCCGAAGGCATGTTATTCGGGCCGCGGACACGCGTCGGCACGATAATCATATCTAATGTATTGCTGCCAGATTAAGCCGGATTAAGTTCAGGCCCATGATAAAACAGTGCGTGTTGATGGCGGCAGAGTGGCAATTATGAGAGGCGTGTCGATTTGCGGCGGCGGCAGTTTTACTCAAGGCGTGTTGTTGTGTAAGGCGCCGTCGCACTGAACCCCAAAGTTGTACGAATAGAGGTCATCTGTCACAATAACGCACACTTAGTGACTAACAAAAGGACAGCTCCATGGCTGAGATAACTGAAGTACCTAGCCCTTTTTGCGGTATCGGCACGGATGACCTGACCATTCAGGTTGACGGTGTATCGCTTAAGGTGGTTGAAAACGGCTGTGCGGTTAATACGCCCGCTTTTGAACAGGCGATTACCGATACCCGTCCAAGAGTCGATGGTAAGGATGTCAGTCTGGATGTGGCCGTGGCAAAGGCGGCGGCGCTGTTAAAGAATACTAATCAACCGGTTATCGGCGGTTGCGCCACGGATGTCAACGGCATGCGGGCGTTGCTGGCATTGGCCGATCGTAGCGGCGCTGTGGTCGATAATATGAATTTTACCGGCGCACGGAATAACTTCCTGGCCTTGCAGGATTCCGGCTGGATGAATACGACGCTGGCGGAAGTAAAAAACCGCTGTGATTTGTTACTGGTGGTCGGCATCGATCTGGAAGGTTTTTCGCCGCGCTTTTTTGAGCGTTATCTATGGAATAAAGAATCCATGTTTATGGACGATACCGGCAAGCGTGAGGTTATCTATTTAGGTAAAGCACCTTCCGGTACGGCCTCGACTTCGCCTGACGGCCAAACAGCGCTGGTTTTTGAATGCGCAAACGAAGACTTGCCGGATGTTGTCGCGGTATTAAGAGCGCTGGTGAAAGGCAATCCGATTCGGGTCGATTCAGTCGGCGGTATTGCGGTTGCCGATTTACAGGGTATTGCCGATAAATTAAAAGCGGCAAGCTATAGCGTAGTGACCTGGGCGGCCGGCGCCTTGGCTTATAGCCAGGCTGAATTGACGGTGCAGACCATTTCTGAAATGGTTAAGGATATTAATGACCTGAATACCCGTAGCTCCGGTTTGCCGTTAGGCGGTAAAGAAGGTGACCAGACGGCTAACCAGGTTTGCGGATGGACCACCGGGTATCCGGCGCGCACCCGTTTTTCCAGCGGCTTTCCAGAATACGACCCCTTTTTGAATGATGCCAATGCCTTACTGGCTAATGGCGAGGCCGATGCTTTGGTTTGGGTGCAGGCGTTTAATGCTAAAGCCGTACCGCCGGAAACCGCTTTGCCGACTATTGTATTGGGCCGTTCCGGGATGACCTTTGCAAAAGAACCGGATGTGTTCATTCCTGTCGGTACCCCGGGTATTGATCATGTCGGTCATGCTTATCGTATGGATAACGTGGTCGCTATTCGGCTGAAGAAATTACGCGAATCCGGCCTGCCCAGTACGTCTGACGTGCTTAATGCCATTGAACAAGCTTTGTAGGAATATAGTATGTTGATTAAATTAACAGGCGGGGCTGTTTATGATCCTGCCAGCGGGATTGATGGCGCGAAACAGGATATTTACATTCAGGACGGACGCATCGTCGACAAGCCGGTCGGCGATTTTAAGGTCGATAAGGAATACGATTTAAAGGGCAAGGTAGTGATGTCCGGCGCGATCGATATGCACACGCATATCGGCGGCGGTAAAGGCAATATCGCCAGAACCTTGTTGCCGGAAGATCACCGCGCCGATCCCGTTGCGCGCACCGATATTACCCGTTCCGGCTGCGGCCATGCGATGCCCAGCACTTTTGTGACCGGTTATCGTTACGCGGAAATGGGTTATACCGCCGGTTTTGAGCCCGCCGTATTGCCGGTCAACGCACGCCAGGCGCACATGGAAATGGCCGATATTCCGATTCTGGATAAAGGCGGGTATGTGTTGTTGGGCAGTGATGATTATTTGCTGCGCATGCTGACGGCTAAAAAAGACCAGAAAGCGATTAATGATTATGTTGCTTTTACCATGCAAGCCGCTAAAGCGATTGGCGTTAAAGTCGTTAATCCAGGCGGCATCAGTGCGTTCAAATTTAACCAGCGCAAACTGGAGCTGGATGAGCAAAACAGCCATTACGGCGTGACGCCGAGAGAGATTTTAAAGTCACTGGCGACCGCTGTTAAGGAATTGGGCATTACCCATCCTCTGCATGTTCATGGCTGCAATCTGGGTGTGCCCGGCAACATGAATACCACGCTGGATACCATTCAGGGCATAGGCGGCTTGCCGATGCATTTAACGCATATTCAGTTTCATAGTTACGGCACGGAAGGTGATTTCAAGTTTTCATCGGGTGCGGCGCAGATTGCCGAAGCCGTCAATAAAAACAAAAACATCACTATCGATGTCGGGCAGATTTTGTTTGGACAAACCGTAACCGCGTCCGGCGACAACATGCGTCAGCATGCTAATCACAAACATGCCAGCCCGAATAAATGGGTGACCATGGATATTGAATGCGATGCCGGTTGTGGCGTTGTGCCGTTCAAATACAAAGACAAGAATTTTGTCAATGCGCTGCAATGGGCGATCGGTCTGGAAACTTTCTTGCTGGTTGATGATCCTTGGCGTATTTTCCTGACTACGGATCATCCCAACGGTGCGCCGTTTACCAGTTATCCGCATTTGATACGCTTGCTGATGGATAGAAGTTTCCGTAACGATGTGTTGTCCACGATACACCCCGAAGCGCAAAAAATGACGACTCTGGCATCGATTGAGCGCGAGTACAGTTTGCAAGAAATTGCGATTATGACTCGCGCCGGTGCGGCCAGGTTGATTGGTTTGCAGGATCGCGGCGGCTTGAGTGCCGGTAACTGGGCGGATATTACCGTTTATACCGACAACGCCGACCGGCAGCTTATGTTTGAAAAGCCGGATTATGTGTTTAAGGACGGCGAGCTGGTAGTAGTTGACGGCAAGGTTGTTCATACCAAATGGGGTACGACTCATGTCGTTAAGCCTGACTTTGACGCATCGCTGGAAAAAGATTTGCAAAAATATTTTGACCGCTTCCTGACCATGAAGCTCGGTAATTTTAAAATCAGTGATGATGAAATAACAGAGGATGGGCGCGGCAGTCTGACGGTGCATCCGCTTAAAGGAGATGTGGCATGATCATCAATGGCGTAGCGATAGATGCAACCTTTGCAGAAGCTTTCCCGATGAAAGCAACGCGTGCAATCATCACCGCACAAAATGAAAAGTGGGCGATGATTTCAGCCCAAGCAATGACGGGCTTTGCCACTTCGGTGATTGCCTGTGGTTGTGAGGCTGGGATTGAGCGGGTTCTTGATCCTTCTGAAACCCCGGACGGACGTCCCGGCGTTTCCATCATGATTTTTGCGATGGGCGGCAAAGGCTTGGCCAAGCAGCTTGAAACGAGGGCGGGGCAGTGCGTATTAACATCGCCGACCTCAGCCTTGTTTGCGGGTATTGATGGCGGTACTCGGATAGCATTGGGTAAAAACCTGCGTTATTTTGGCGACGGTTTTCAGGTGTCCAAGCTGATCGACGGCAAGCGTTACTGGCGTATTCCGGTCATGGATGGCGAGTTTTTAACCGAGGCGACTACCGGTCAAGTCGATGCTGTCGGCGGCGGCAATTTTTTAGTGTTGGCCGAATCGCAACCGCAAGCCTTGGCCGCCTGCGAGGCGGCGATTGAAGAAATGCGTAAAATCCCCAATGTGATTATGCCTTTCCCTGGCGGCGTGGTGCGTTCGGGTTCCAAGGTCGGTTCAAAATATGCGGCTTTGGGCGCATCAACCAATGATGCTTTCTGCCCGACGCTAAAAGGCATGACCAAAACCGATCTTTCACTGGAGATTGAATCGGTCATGGAAATCGTAATTGACGGTTTAACCAAAGAAGACATTGATAAAGCCATGCGTGTCGGTATTCAGGCGGTTTGCGATTTAGGTGCTGCGAATGGTATCAAACGCATTAGTGCGGGTAATTACGGTGGCAAGTTGGGACCGTTCCACTTCCACTTACAGGAGATTATGGCATGAGCGCTTTAACCTTTACGCTGAAACAAAGACTTGATCAACGCGTGGATATGTCGCCGTTGGTTTGTCAGAAACTGGCTGATTTGGAACTCGCTGAAATTGCCGCAATTACCTTGCAGAATGGCAAGCGTAAAATCCGGGTAGATGAAATATTCAGCATTGCCGGCGCTGATGCGCAAAACATCGTGATAAAAAACAGCTTTGGCAAACTCGATTTTATCGGTAAGGAGCTGGATGGCGGGCGCATAACGGTCGAAGGCGATGCGGGGGCTTATCTTGGTTTGGGCATGAAATCAGGAGCGATTGAAGTGTCTGGCGATGTCGGTCTTTATGCGGCCTGCGAAATGAAAAAAGGTGAGCTGGTTATTAACGGTAATGCCGGGGATTTTTTGGGTGCGGCTTTGCCGGGCAACAAAATGGGTATGAAAGGCGGAACCATTGTGGTGAAAGGTAATGTGGGCGAGCGTGCCGGTGACCATATGCGTCGCGGCAATATCCTGATTGAGGGTAATGCCGGTGATTATTGCGGCTCCAGAATGACAGCGGGCACTATTGCGGTAATGGGGCAGACCGGCAGGTATTTGGGTTTTGCGATGCGCCGGGGTACGTTATTGTTATGGAATCAACCGCAGGCATCGGCAAGATTTAATGATTGCGGTGCGCATACTTTGGCGTTTTTACCGATATTGTTTGCATCATTTAAAAAGCTTAATTCCAAATTTGCGGATAACTCGGCGGCCTTTAACCGGGTGCAACGTTATGCTGGCGACATGTCGGAAATGGGGCGCGGCGAGGTTTTGGTTAAAATAAGCTGATCAATATATTAGGTTAGGGATGAACGAAAGCCTCAGTATAAAAGCTGGGGCTTTTTTATGGGTTCGCTAATATATCTTCAGTCTGTTTTTTCAAGGTTGTATTCAAATAGAGTTATGGTAACAAGATTAACAACAACTAATCATAGTCGGGATATTGCCGGGTTGAAGTATGTATACCCGGTACTTTCCAGGCGAGCAGGCGGCTTGTCTATCGGCATCAATTTTAATATTAATAACGCCTGTAACTGGCGTTGCATTTATTGTCAGGTGCCTGATTTAAAAATCGGCGCCGCGCCGGATTTGGATTTTCAGCTATTGGAAGACGAGCTGAGATTTTTTCTTGATGACGTGTTGAATGGCGATTTCTATCAGCGGTTTGAGGTTGATGAAGACAAGCGAATCATTAAGGATATTGCTATTTCCGGCAATGGAGAGCCGACCAGCTTAAAAGACTTCGATAAGGCTGTAACTTTGATTGGGCGGGTAGCGACGGAAGCAGGGGTTTTGCCCCAGAGTAATTTTGTGTTGATTACCAACGGTAGTTTGGTGCATCGACCTAGCGTTCAGAGTGGCCTGAAAAAATTAAAGGAATATGGCGGAGAAGTCTGGTTTAAGTTGGATAGCGCTACCGAAGAGGGTAGGGCTTTAATGAATAATGCAGGACAAAGTTGCCAGGCGAGCGTGGATAACCTGTTGCTTTGTGCAAAGCTGTGTCCGACAAAATTGCAAACATGTTTATTGGACTACGATAAACAAGGCTTGTCCCCGAATGAAAAAGGCGCGTTTCTTGATTTGTTGAAGAGTATTAAAACAAAGGGTTGTCTGTTGAAGAGGGTGATGTTGTATACGATTGCGAGACCGCCTCTTCAGCCGGAGTCCGATCGGCTGGAGAGCTTGCCTGTAGAGGCACTGAATGCATTTGCCGATGAAATCAGGCTCTTGGGTTTTGATGTGCTGGTAAGCTATTAATTTAAGCGCTTATGTCCAGCAAAGAGCCAATCGTTTTTTTATCGGCTTCAAGTAATTTAACTGCGGCAGAGGTTTCAAGTTCAGCTTCTTTTAGACTGAGTACTGGCTTGATGATGTCGCCGGATTTGAACTCTGAGCTGCCGACTTCATTGTTTTGTATGGGCAGCTTAGCGATCACTTGAGCAGCATCCGCTGATTTCTGTTGAGCAGTATTGATTAGATTGACTGCGCTGGTAGTTGGTGTAATGCTCATTTCGTACCCCTTATACATTGAATTGGCGTCAAACTAATACTACATCGATATGGGTAATATGCAAAGATTGGATTGTGGTTTTAGAATAGAAATGTGAATAACAAAGCATTTTTTTAAACGACGAACGGCTATATGCGTGTGGTTTTTTGAATTTATAGCTTGTTATGCTCATATAATTATGGATATAATTACGAGTTCATTTAAAGTGCGAATGTGGCGGAATTGGTAGACGCGCTGGATTTAGGTTCCAGTAGGTTATCCTGTGAGAGTTCGAGTCTCTCCATTCGCACCACCCAATTCATAATTAAGAGTTAGCGATTCATCGTTAACTCTTCAGTTCTTTTGAGCCGTTTACCGGTATTCTATAAAAATTCTTATTTAAATTTTAGTTGAGGTAAAGAAATGCAAGTTTCTGTCGAAAAGACATCAGAATTAAGCAGAAAAATGACTGTTAGCGTGCCTGAAGAGATTGTTCAGGAAAAAATGGCGGCACGTTTAAAGTCGTTAGCGCGCGAAGTTAAAGTTGATGGCTTTCGTCCGGGTAAAGTGCCCCAGCATGTCATTAAGAAAATGTATGGAGATCGGGTTCGCGGTGAAATAGCGGGAGATCTGGTTGAATCTACTTATTTTGAAGCATTGAAGGAACAGGATTTAAGGCCCGCCGGCTATCCGCATATTCATTCGTCAGATGAAGTCGAGGGTTTCAAATATACTGCTGAGTTTGAAGTCTATCCTGAAATATCGCTGGAAGGCGTTGAGCAAATTGAAGTATCGCGTCCTGTTGCTACTGTTCAAGATGTTGATGTTGACGGTATGATTGAAAAGCTAAGGGCGCAAAAGAAAAGTTGGACTATTGTTGAGCGCGCGTCTCAGGAACATGATCGTGTGACGATTAGTTTTTCGGGAGCTTCCGAAGGCGAAAACTTTACCGACGGAAAAGTAGAAAACTATCAGGTTGAAATTGGCGCGAAACAAATGATTCCAGGTTTTGAAGAAAATCTGATCGGCCTCAAGGCAGGCGCTAGTAAAACCTTTGAAGTGTCTTTTCCTGAAGAATATGGTAATGAAAAATTAGCCGGTAAAGTGGCTAATTTTGAGGTTGAGGTCGTCAGTATAGAGGAGTCTGTGCTGCCGGAAATAGATGACGCTTTTATCAAGGCGTACGGTATTGACGGTTCGGTGGATGCGTTCCGTGAAGACATTAAAAGTAATCTGGAAAGCGAGCTCGAACAGGCCTTGCGTGGCAAGCTGAAAAACGCAGTGATGAATGCGCTATATGAAAAAATTCAGATTGCCGTTCCCAATACATTGGTCGATCAGGAAGTCGAAAGTATGATGAAACCGTACATAGAGACTGCCAAAAGACAGAAAATGAAGCTGGAAGATTTGAAGCTGCCCAGGGATGCATTTGAAGATCAGGCGAAGCGCCGTGTGGCGTTGGGATTAATCTTGAGTGAAATTATTCATAAAAACGATATTAAAGTGGACGATAATAAAGTACGCTCTACTATTGAAGACATGGCGAAAAGCTACGAACGCCCTGGCGATGTTGTTGAGTGGTATTATTCCGACGAAAGCCGATTGAACGATGTTCGGCAGATGGTTTTGGAAAACCAAACTATCGACTGGCTGGTTGCGCGAGCAAAAGTGTCTGATGAAGCTATAAATTTTACTGATGCGATGAGCAAACAAGGGTAAGGAGTTCAGATGTATAACCAGTACGCAAGAAATCAAATGATGGCGCCTGAAGCAGCAGGCGGTTTGGTACCTATCGTAATTGAGCAAACTGCTCGAGGTGAGCGTTCTTTCGATATTTATTCAAGATTATTAAAAGAGCGGGTGATTTTTTTGGTAGGGCAGGTTGAAGATTATTCCGCTAATCTGATTGTTGCCCAGTTGCTTTTTCTGGAATCGGAAAATCCTGATAAAGATATTCATTTATATATCAATTCACCCGGAGGTTCAGTAACCGCAGGTATGTCAATTTATGACACCATGCAGTTTATTAAGCCTGATGTCAGTACCATGTGTATTGGTCAGGCTGCGAGCATGGGGGCATTGCTGCTGGCCGGCGGAGCAAAAGGCAAGCGTTATTGTTTGCCTCACTCAAGGATGATGATTCATCAGCCGTTAGGCGGTTATCAGGGGCAGGCTTCTGATATTGATATTCATGCCAGAGAAATTCTGTTGATCAGGGAAAAGCTGAATAAAATCCTTTCGGATCATACAGGCCAGCCGATGGAAAAGGTTCAGCAAGACACTGACAGAGATAATTTCTTAAGTGCAAACGATGCTGTTAGCTATGGTCTTATTGATCAGGTGCTGTTGAGTCGAGCAACTGTTGCTGATAAATAACGGTTGGTATTTTTTTGTATTTCGATATATTCTTTGCCCAATCGAAAGTAAAAACATCATCTCTGGATGTTTGCGGGAGTCCAATTTATGAGTAATGACAAAAACAGCAAAGATGACGATAAACTGCTTTATTGTTCTTTTTGCGGTAAAAGTCAGCATGAGGTCAGAAAGCTTATTGCAGGACCATCAGTTTATGTCTGTGATGAATGCGTAGATCTTTGTAATGATATTATAAAAGACGAATTACAGGATGATTCTTCTTCTTTTGGTGGCGGTGAGTTGCCCAAGCCGAAAGAGATAAAAGAAGAGCTTGATAGTTATGTTATCGGGCAGGAAAATGCGAAAAAGATTTTGGCTGTGGCTGTTTATAATCACTATAAGCGTCTGCGCAGTAAGTCTAAAAAAGATACGGTTGAATTAGCCAAAAGCAATATTTTGCTGATCGGTCCTACCGGTTCAGGAAAGACCTTGCTGGCTGAGACTTTGGCCCGTTTGCTGGATGTGCCTTTCACCATCGCTGATGCAACTACGCTGACAGAGGCTGGTTATGTGGGGGAGGATGTAGAAAACATCATTCAGAAAATTCTACAAAAATGTGATTATGATGTAGAGAAGGCTGAAAGCGGTATCGTTTATATCGATGAAATCGACAAGATTTCCAGAAAATCCGATAACCCGTCAATTACCCGTGATGTTTCGGGCGAAGGTGTTCAGCAGGCTTTATTGAAGCTGATTGAAGGGACTATTGCTTCGGTTCCTCCTCAAGGTGGACGCAAGCACCCTCAACAGGAGTTTTTGCAAGTTAACACGGCTAATATCTTGTTCATAGTCGGAGGTGCTTTTGCCGGTTTGGATCGGGTTATTAAAGATCGCTCGGAAAAAGGCGGGATCGGTTTCTCTGCCGAAATAAAAACCAAAGACGAATCTAAGAATATTGGACAACTCTTTGCCGAAGTCGAGGCTGAAGATCTGATTAAATACGGATTGATTCCTGAGTTTGTCGGTCGTCTTCCGGTTATTGCTACATTAGAAGAGCTGGATGAAAAAGCGCTGGTGCAGATATTGACCGAGCCTAAAAATGCGTTGATTAAGCAATATAAGCATTTGTTCGAGATGGAGGGCGCTGAGCTGGAATTTCGAGATGATTCCTTAACCGCAATTGCTCGTAAAGCGATGGAAAGAAAAACAGGCGCGAGAGGATTAAGGACAATTGTTGAAAATGTTTTGCTGAACACCATGTATGAGTTGCCGTCTGCGGATAATATTTGCAAAGTGGTTGTTGACGGTAGTGTTATTTTGGGTGAGTCAGAGCCTATTCTGGTTTATGAAACAGAAAAGAAAAAGGCCTCTGCTGAATCTTAAAAAATTATTCCTGGATCATAAAAAGGGAGCTTTTATTTTTTAAAGCTCCCTTTTTTTATGCTCCGGACAATCAAAGATACAATTTTGAGTCTGATTCCTTGCTATTTTAATTAACGTCCCCATAATCTTATTTTCCAAGAAAATTGTTATAAGGTTCCATTTATGGAAACGCACAAAATGACAGAGATACAACAAATAAATGTACTGATTCCGGTTTTGCCGCTCAGAGATGTAGTGGTTTATCCGCATATGGTAATTCCCTTGTTTGTCGGCAGGGAGCGATCGATTGATGCTTTAGATGCAGCGATGAAGGACAATAAACAGATTTTATTGGTCGCGCAAAAAGAAGCGGAAGTTGATGAACCGGATATTGCTGACCTTTATGAGGTAGGTACTCTAGCTAACATTCTGCAGATGCTGAAATTGCCTGATGGAACGGTCAAGGTTTTGGTTGAAGGGATTCAGCGCAGCAAAGTGTTGCGCTATGAAGAAACGGGAAGCTATTTTTCTGCCGTGGTGACAGAAATTCACGATGTTTTAAAGTTGACCGAGCAAGAGCAGGATGTATTGCAGCGAACGGTCATTAATTCATTTGATCAATACGTTAAACTGAATAACAAGATTCCGCCGGAAGTTTTGAACTCGCTGTCGGGTATTGACGACCCAAGTCGGCTTGCCGATACGATGGCGGCTCACATGACTTTAAAGGTTCATGAAAAGCAGGCTATTCTTGAAACGGCAGATATTGAAAAGCGTCTTGAAAATTTAATGACGTTAATGGAAGGGGAGGTCGACCTTCTGGAGATGGAAAAAAGAATCCGCGTGCGGGTCAAACAGCAAATGGAGAAAAATCAAAGGGAATACTATCTGAATGAACAAATGAAGGCGATTCAAAAAGAACTGGGGGATATGGATGATGTGCCCAATGAAATTGAAGAGCTGGCTAAGAAAATTGAAAGCGCCGGCATGTCAAAAGAGGCCAAAACCAAGGCGGATGCAGAGCTTAACAAGCTTAAGCAGATGTCGCCTATGTCAGCGGAAGCAACCGTGGTGCGCAATTATATTGACTGGATGGTCAATGTGCCCTGGAAGAAGAAAACCAAAGTACGGCATGATTTAAAGCTTGCAGAGCAGGTTTTGGAGGCAGAGCATTATGGTTTGGATAAGGTTAAGGAACGCATTCTTGAGTATCTTGCCGTTCAGCAACGGGTGAAGCAGCTCAAAGGGCCGATTTTGTGCTTGGTAGGGCCTCCGGGCGTAGGTAAAACCTCGCTGGGCGAGTCCATTGCCAGAGCAACCAATCGCAGCTATGTGCGCATGGCTTTGGGGGGCGTGCGTGATGAGGCGGAAATTCGCGGGCATCGCCGAACTTATATTGGTTCTATGCCGGGCAAGATTTTGCAGAATCTGGCTAAAGTGAAAACGCGCAATCCAATGTTTTTGCTCGATGAAATCGATAAAATGGCGGCCGATTTTAGAGGGGACCCTGCGTCGGCTTTATTGGAAGTACTGGATCCCGAGCAGAATCATACTTTTTCAGATCATTATCTGGAGGTGGATTTTGATTTGTCTGATGTGATGTTTGTTGCGACGGCCAATACGATGAATATTCCTCCGGCATTGCTGGATAGAATGGAAGTTATACGCATCGCCGGCTATACGGAAGACGAAAAAATCAATATCGCAATTCGGTATTTGATTCCAAAACAAGTGAAAAATAACGGTCTTAAAGAGCGGGAAATGCAGATCACGGAAGACGCTGTCAGGGATATGATTCGTTATTATTCTCGGGAAGCGGGTGTCCGGAGTCTTGAGCGTGAAATTTCGAAAATTTGTCGTAAAGTCGTTAAAGATTTGTTGTTGAAGCCGAGAAAAACCAAAATTATAGTTAATTCTGAAAACTTGGATAAATATTTGGGGGTTAAGCGTTTTCATTACGGCCTTGCTGAAGAGAAAGATCAGGTCGGACAAGTTACCGGTTTGGCCTGGACGGAAGTGGGTGGGGAATTATTAACTATTGAGACGGCGGTAATTCCGGGAAAAGGCAAGCATTCGGCAACGGGTAAGCTTGGCGATGTGATGAAAGAGTCAATTGAAGCTGCGATGACAGTGGTCAGAAGTCGGTCCGAAATCCTGGGCATTGATAATGAGCTGTTCCAGAAGAATGATATACATATCCACGTGCCCGAAGGTGCGACGCCAAAAGATGGCCCGAGTGCTGGCGTCGGGATGTGTACAGCCATTATCTCCGCCTTGACCAAGATACCTGTTCGAGCTTGTGTAGCTATGACCGGTGAAATTACCTTACGAGGTGAAGTGCTGCCTATCGGGGGCTTGAAAGAAAAGCTTCTGGCGGCTCATCGCGGTGGAATAACAACGGTTTTAATTCCTGCCGAGAATGAAAAAGATCTGGCGGAGATACCGGAAAATATCAAGCAAAACCTGGAGATAAAGCCCGTTCATTGGATAGATGAAGTGTTGGAAGTCGCTTTGCAATATATGCCGGTTCCCGTTGAAAAAATGGGCGTCGAAGAACAAGGAAAAAATGAAGCTGAGGCGGTTAAAGTAATAAAACAAGGTCTAACCGCTCATTAATCAGTTTGCGGTTTTGTCGGGAAAGTTGGCAAAACCGCAAAAATCATGGCTTCCGGGGTGGTTAGTGCTTGACACTGCGTAAGTGCAGTTGTTATAAATACAGGTGTTTCTTGTGTCGCTGACGATGGGATGTAAGAATTATCACGCTGGTCTTCTAAAATATAACTTTAAAAATGACTTCCTAAGGGGGAATAATGAATAAATCGGAACTTATTGACGCTATAGCAGAATCTGCTGAATTAACTAAAGCGGACGCGGGTCGTGCATTGGATGGCTTTATTGGTGCAGTTACAAAAGCATTGAGCAGCGGTGATTCGGTCGCTTTAGTTGGATTTGGAACCTATGCCGTAAAAGAAAGAGCGGAGCGTAAAGGACGTAATCCACAGACTGGAGCTGAGATTACTATTAAAGCTGCAAAAATTCCTTCATTTAAAGCTGGTAAATCTTTAAAAGATGCTGTAAACTAGGATTTCTTTAGTCGGGTGCTTAGCTCAGCCGGGAGAGCATCGCCCTTACAAGGCGAGGGTCGGGGGTTCGAACCCCTCAGCACCCACCAGACTTTGGAGTGGTAGTTCAGTTGGTTAGAATACCGGCCTGTCACGCCGGTGGTCGCGGGTTCGAGCCCCGTCCACTCCGCCAAAATCAAAAAGCTCCGGATCGATTGGTTCGGGGCTTTTTTTTTGATTAAAATTTAAGTTGTTTCTTTAGGACAGAGCTATGCTGACAAAGATTAGAGAAAAAGCACAAGGTGCTTTTGCATGGGGTATTTTGATAATAATTTGTGTGCCTTTTGCTTTATGGGGTATTCAGAATTATCTGGACACCGGGGAAGAAGCCCCCGTCGCTTCCGTAGGCGATAAGGATTTTTTTCAGCGCGATGTTAACAAGGCTTATGAGCAATATAGCCAGAATCTTCAAGGAATGACGATTGACGAGCAAACTTTGAAGGCGCAAGCGCTAGAGAAACTGATAAAGGATGAGGTTTTATTGCAGTATGTGCATGCCAATGGTCTTGTTACAACGGATGACGCCGCGCGTGAATTTATACAGTCCCTGCCTTATTTTCAGGTAGACGGTAAGTTCGATGACAAGCGATATAAGACAATGCTCAATTTACAAAAAATGTCCTCCGGGGAGTTTGTAAACAGAATCAAGAATGCGCTGATCATGGAGCAGTTTCAGCGCAGTATTATAGATAGCAGTTTTGCAACGAAATACGATGTGGAAAGTTTTTTCAAAATCCAGAATCAACAGCGCGATGTGGATTATGTCACCGTTGCGGTACAAAAGTTGGCAGAACAGCCCGCAGAGGAAGAAATAGCGGCCTATTATCAGCAGCATCAGGATTTGTATCAAACGCCTGAGCAGGTTTCTGTAGAGTACATAGAATTATCGCTTGAAGATATAGCCAAGACTATAGCGGTAACCGATGACAAGTTGAAAGCCTTCTATGAAGAGCAAAAAGATCAATACACCACCCCCGAGAGAAGAAAAATAAGCCATATCCTGTTTGCAATTAATGATAAGGTCGACGAAAAGACCGCGTTGGAAAAAGCCTTGAAAGCGCAAAAAGAATTGGCAAATAAAGACTTCGCAGCTGTTGCGGCGGAAGTTTCCGATGATAAATTAACCGCTAAAACAGGCGGAGATTTAGGCCTGTTTAATGCCGGCGTCATGGAGAAATCGTTTGAAGATGCGGCAAGCGCTTTAAAGCTGGGTGAAGTATCGAATCCCGTGAAATCGGCATTCGGTTATCACTTGATTAAGGTAACCGAGTTAGTGCCGGGCGAGATCAAACCGTTCGAGTCAGTTAAAAATGAAGTCACCAAGGCTTATCAGAAAGCCCAGGCAGAAAACGCGTTTTATGAGGCGGGTGAAACTTTAACCGAAATGAGTTATGAAAATCCCGACAACCTGAAAACGGTGGCGGATGCTTTAGGTGTCACCATTAAGAAATCAGCGTTGTTCACTAAAGATAAAGGTGACAGCATTGCAGCTGACGAAAAAATTCGTAACGCTGCCTTTACCGAAGAAGTTTTGCAAGGTAACAACAGTACCCCCATAGAATTGGGAACCGATCGCCTGGTTGTATTGCGAATGTTGGAGCACAAGCCAGCTGCTGCGCGAGAGCTAAGCGATGTTAAGAAGGACATTGTCGCTGTATTGTTGTCTGATAAAGCGAAACAACAGGCTATTGAAACAGCTAAAAAGATCAAGACCAGATTACAGGCAGGTGAGGCCATTCAAACTGTTGCGCCTGAAAATAAATTGCAAGTAAAGACAGTTGCAGGATTAACGCGCAGCAAGGAAGATGTGCCGTTGCCGTTGAGTCAAGCGATTTTCAAGGCGGCTAAACCTGTTGGCGGCAAGCCGACTGTCTTTATTGCCGAATTGCCCGCCGGCGAACAAGTGGTGGTGAGTCTGTCAAAAGTAAAAGAAGGCGTGATGACTGAGGATGACAAGAAGCAAATGGAACTGGCGACCAAGAATATCGCCAAAGCTTTCGGTCAGACTGAATTCAATGCGTTGATAAACAGTTTACAAGCAGAAGCCGATATATCGGTGAAGGCGCCTAAGTAAAACTGCTGAACCGGAAATAAAAAAGGGAGCTTAAAGCTCCCTTTTTTTGTGTCAAAATTATTGCTTTAAGATGCCGCTAAACCGGCAATGTTATAGCCGCAATCCACAAAAGTGATTTCGCCGGTAATGCCCGAAGCCAGATCGGAACACATAAATGCCGCCGCATTGCCGACTTCTTCAATGGTTACGTTTTTCTTCAGCGGTGCCGTATCGGCCGCTTTGTTAAGCATGGATTTAAAGTCGTTAATACCCGATGCGGCAAGCGTTCTGATTGGGCCTGCTGAAATCGCATTAACGCGGGTGCCTTCGGCGCCCAAGGCCACAGCCATATAGCGGACATTGGCTTCCAGGCTGGCTTTAGCGACACCCATGACATTGTAGTTAGGAATCGCCCTGTCGGCGCCTAAATAAGTCAGGGTTAAAAGAGAACCGTTACGGCCTTGCATCATCGCGCGTCCGGCTTTTGCCAGAGCGGTAAAGCTGTAGGAGCTGATGTCATGGGCAATCTTAAAGTTTTCGCGGGTGGTGACGTCGACATAATCGCCATTCAGTGCGTCGCGGGGCGCGTAAGCGACCGAATGCACGATACAATCCAAGCCGTCCCAGTGTTCGCCCAGCTTGTTAAATACCGTGTCGATATGCTCATCAATGCTGACATCGCATTCAATGGTAATGTTGGAATTACATTGCCCAGCCATTTCTTCAACGCGACTTTGCAGCTTTTCATTTTGAAAGGTAAAGGCTAATTCAGCGCCTTCGCGGTGCATGGCTTGAGCAATGCCCCATGCAATTGAACGGTTACTGGCTAAACCCACAATCAAGACTCGTTTGCCCTGCATAAAACCCATTATCATCTCCCAATGTTTTTGTTGTTACAATAGAGTTTCAAGTATCTATGACCCATCTAATGATGTCCAGCATTTTGTCAGTCTCCCGCTTTAGGGCTTTCAGGGTGTGGTTGCAGGACTTATTGTAAATCGGCTGTTATGTTACCGGCAGGATAAACTCATGTCCAAGAGGTCAGCATTCGAGACAAGTGCATTGCGGCGATGGTTTGTTACAGTGGTCAAAATTAAAAAATCTCTGTCGTGTAAACAGTGGTAGAACAATCCGGGCCATGCGCACTGCTTTTATGCTATCCTCGCTTGTCCGCAAAGGTGTTGCATAAACCTCCGTTAAAATTCTTTAGACATACTGAAATCATGCAAAAACAACTGACTATCCGGGATTGGATTCTCTATTCGCTCCTTAGCTTGCTGGTACTATTGCTGGTGCTGGCTATGTACCAGATCGACCGGCAGTGGCTGAAACTCACCGAGATGCAAACCTCAATGTCGGAACAGGCAAAGAGCCTGCGCGAATTGCGTAGCGTCATTGCTTCCGGCGCAGTATCGGCTGCAAGCCCCGCAACAGCCGAAAAAATTGCCCCGGCTTTCAAACGTGCCTACGCGGCTACCCGTCTGCCTGATTATGCCCAGGGTGATTGGAGTGTGGAAGCTTTCGGCACCAACCTCAAGACCATCACGCCATTGGTTTCTACCGATGCCTATGCTGCCAATGTGCAAAGCTATGTGCTGGAGAGCCTGATCACTCGCGATCCCGATACCCTGGAATGGCAAGGCCTAATCGCCAAAAGTTGGAAGGTCAGCGAGGATGGTTTGGTGATCAGCTTCCAGATGCGCGAGGATGTGCGATTTTCCGACGGCGAACCGTTGACAGCGGAGGATGTGGCTTTTACCTTCGGTTTTATTATGACCGATGCTATTCAGGCGCCACGCGACAGGGCCTATCTGGAAAAGATCAAGGAGGTGAAAACCAACGGCAAATATGAAGTTGCGTTCATCTTCAAGGAACCGTATTTCGAGGCGTTGTCACTGGCTGGCGGTATGTCGATTCTTCCCAAGCATTTCTATGAAACTTATTTGAAGGAACCGCAAAAATTTAACGAATCCAAAGGTTTGATATTAGGTAGCGGGCCTTATAAGTTGATCGATCCCAAGAATTGGACGCCGGACAAAGGTAATGTAGAGCTGGTGCGCAATGAACGCTATTGGGGAGACGTACAGCCCTCATACAGCCGTATTCTGTGGAAGATTATCCAAAACGACAGCGCTCGCCTGACCACCTTCCGCAATGGCGACATCGATTCTTACTCTGCCCGCCCCGTCGAGTACCAAGAGCTGAAAAAGGATGCGCAAATCATTTCCAAGAGCCAGAATTTCGAATATATGCCTCCGGTAGTCGGGTACAGCTACATCGGCTGGAACCAGCAACGCGGTGGCAAACCGACCCGTTTTACCGACAAACGGGTCAGGCAGGCGATGACTTACCTGACCGATGTGAACCGTGTCATCAAGGATGTTTTTCTGGATTACGCCGAACCTGCGGTCAGTCCGTTCAGTATGGCCAGTAAGCAGCACGATAGCACTTTGCAACCCTACCCATTCAGTCTGGATAAGGCCAAGGCCCTGTTGAAAGAAGCGGGCTATGAGGATCGTGACGGCGACGGGATGTTGGAAGACAAGGCGGGCAAACCCTTCGAATTCAAACTGACCTATCTGGAATCGAATGAAGACACCAAACGCATGGTATTGCTGTTGAGAGACCTCTATGTCCGTGCCGGCGTGCGGATGATCCCGTTCCCCCAGGAATGGCCGGTAATGCTGGAAAATCTTGATAAAAAAGACTTCGATGCGATCACGCTGGGCTGGACCAGCGGCATTGAAACCGACTTGTACCAGACATTTCACAGTGCCCAGGCTGTCAGTAATGGCGATAATTTCACCGGTTACAAAAATCCGGCGCTGGATAAGCTGATCGATGAAGCACGCCGAACTGTGGACGAAAGCAAGCGTATGCCGTTGTGGCAGCAGGCCGAGCAGATCGTTTACGAGGACCAGCCCTATACCTTCCTGATGCGCCGCAAGAGTTTATTGTTTGTCGATAAACGCATCCACAACCTGCAAATGACCAAGCTGGGCCTGAACCTGGGATCATTGCCGCTGGAAACTTATGTGCCTGCCGCTCAGCAAAAATATACGCCATAAGCGGAGGAGTTTTTAATGTTGACCTATCTGCTGCGTCGCTTACTGCTGATGATTCCTACCCTGCTGGGAATTACGATCGTGGTGTTTACGGTGATGGCGATGTCGCCGGGCGGCATCAGCGCACAGACCTTAGTCGGCGGCATGGATATGAAGCCGCAGGAAAAACAGGCGCTGCTGGAATATTACAACAAGCGTTACGGGCTGGACCAGCCGGCGCCGGTACAATACCTGCGCTGGTTGAATAATGTCTCGCCGATCGGTTTTGTGACCGACGAACACGGCAAGCGCGGCGAGTTTTCTTTCAATAAAGGCATGGATTTGGGCTCCAGCTTCCAATACGGACGGCCGGTGTCGGATATTCTTGCCGAACGTATCCCGATCACACTGCTGCTTAATCTGGTCACCATTCCGTTTACCTATCTGATCGCGATTATGGTCGGCATGAAATCCGCGACCCATCGCGGCAGCGTTTTCGATGTGGGAACCAGCATGTCGATGCTGGCTTTGTGGTCTATCCCCACCATGCTGGCCGGAGTGCTGTTGCTGGGTTTTTTCGCCAATGTTCAGCATTTTCATTGGTTCCCGACCGCCGGAATCAGCAGCCGTGAGGCACAGGACATGCCGTTCCTGCCGCATTGGGACGAAACCGGTTTTGTACGCGGTTTCCTGCTGGATCGGGTGTGGCATCTGGTGTTGCCGGTGATCTGTTTGTCCTACGGCAGTTTTGCGGCACTGGCGAAATTAACGCGAACATCAATACTGGAAAACCTGCATTCCGATTATGCGCGAACTGCCCGCGCCAAAGGTTTGGCCGAAAATGATGTGTTATGGAGACATGTATTCCGCAACAGTCTGTTGCCGCTGATCACCATATCGGCAGGGTTGTTGCCCAGTCTGTTGGCTGGTTCTTTGATTGTCGAAAACATATTCAGCATCAATGGCATGGGGCAACTCGCCGTGGAAGCGGTAAAAGGCCGCGACCGCGAACTGGTGCTGTCGATTACCTGGGTCAGCGGTTTTCTGACCTTAATAGGCTATTTGATTGCCGACTTCTGTTACACCTTGGCCGATCCACGGGTAAGCTATGACTGAGCATGCCGTTAGCCGCGAATCCTTCGCAGCGCGTATTTGGCGCAAGACGCTGGATGGAGCGGGAGTAAAAGTCGGTCTGGCCTGGGTGGCGCTGTTGGTGTTCGCCGCCGTGTTTGCGCCGTTTCTGGCGAATTCCATGCCGCTACTGATGAGCAAAAACGGCGTCATTTCCGCACCGGTATTGCAATATTTGTCCGTGGAAGATACGTGGGTATTGGCGACTTTTTTTATCGCCTTGGCTGTTTACCGGCTGCGGATCGGTACCGCTAAACGCATTCTGTTGTTTTTGCTGGGCAGCGCGCTTGCCGCCGTGCTGGTCAACCTGTTCGTCAAACCGCCGGTGCTGGTGATCTATGATGATTTTCGCAGCGCCGCCTATACCGAAGCGGATTGGCGCATCATGCCGCCGATTCCGTATGCGCCGACCGATTACTTGCGCGATTTGGGCAGCAAAGGCCTGGAAGCGCCTTTGGTAACCGAAGGGTATACGCATTTAATGGGTACCGAAGAAAACGGTGCGGATGTGTTGAGCCGTATGATACATGCATGCCGAATTTCGCTGAGTATAGGACTGATCGCTTCCGGCATTGCCTTGTTGATCGGCGTGGTGGTGGGCGGTTTGATGGGCTATTTTTCCGGCATCGTCGATATGCTGGGGATGCGCTTGGTGGAAATTTTTGAAGACATTCCGACCTTGTTTTTGCTGCTGACTTTCGTGGCTTTTTTTGGCCGCAGCCTGTACATGATGATGGTGATCATCGGCGTCACCGGTTGGTCGGGTTATGCGCGTTATGTGCGTACCGAATTCCTGAAATTGCGCAAACAGGATTATGTGCAGGCGGCGGTGGCCAGCGGCTTGCCGCTTAGCTCGATCCTGTTTCGGCATATGCTGCCGAATGGCGTGGCACCGTTGCTGGTGGCCGTCAGTTTCGGCGTGGCCGGTGCAATTTTGTCAGAGGCAACCTTGAGTTTTCTGGGGCTGGGCGTAGTGGATGCGCCTTCCTGGGGGCAAATGCTGGATCAGGCGGTCAAGTCATCTACATTCAACTGGTGGATGGCGGTGTTTCCCGGTGGGGCGATTTTCATGACCGTATTTGCTTATAACTTGATCGGCGAGGCATTCCGCGATGCGATCGATCCAAAGCTTTCGAGCAAGGCAGGGGTAAACACATGAGCGGACAGCTGTTGGAAGTCCGTAACCTGCGTACCTTCTTGCAAGCGGACGGCCGGGAAGTCAGGGCTGTCGACGATGTCAGTTTCAGCATTCCCAAAGGAGACACTTTTTGTCTGGTCGGCGAGTCGGGCAGCGGCAAGTCGGTCAGCGCGTTATCGGTGATCCGCTTGTTGCCGCAAGATGTAGCCTCTCATCCGAGCGGGGAAATACTGTTCAACGGCTGCGATTTGTTGAAACTGGACGATCCTGGGATTCGGGCAGTTCGCGGTTCGCAAATCGCAATGATCTTCCAGGAACCGATGACCTCGTTGAATCCGGTGTTGACCATCGGCGAGCAAATCACCGAAGCCTTGCAATTGCACCGCCCGGAGATGAGCGATGCCGAGGCCGAGCAGCGTACGATTACGGCATTGGAGCAGGTGCAGATGCCTCAAGCTTCACGCCGCTTCCGCGATTACCCGCACCAATTGTCCGGCGGCCAGCGGCAACGGGTGATGATTGCGATGGCTTTGGCCTGCGAGCCGCAATTGCTGATTGCCGATGAGCCGACTACCGCGCTGGATGTGACCGTTCAGGCCGAGATTTTGCGGCTGATGCGCAAGTTGCAGGACGATACCGGCATGAGCATGCTGTTTATTACCCACGATTTTGGAGTGGTGGCGCAGATGGCGCAGTGGGTCGGGGTGATGCAACAGGGCAAGATGGTCGAAGTCGGCCCTTGTTCCGAGGTGTTGCGCAAGCCCCGGCATTCTTATACGCAACAGCTTTTGGCGGCGCTGCCGGAAAATTTGGTTAAACCGGTATCGGTACGACCGCATTCTCAAAATGCGACTGATCAAACGCCGCTACTGCAAATTCGAGACTTGAAAGTTTGGTTTCCGATCAAAAAAGGCCTGCTTCGCCGCACCGTCGATTATGTGCGCGCGGTAGACGAAGTGTCGCTGGATATTCCGCAAGGCCAAATCGTTGCGTTGGTCGGCGAGTCCGGCTGCGGAAAAACCACATTAGGGCGGGCAGTGCTGCAACTGGAACAGCCGACCTCCGGCAGTATTCAGATACAAGGACAGGAATTGACCGGGCTTTCCGCCCGTGAATTGCGGCCGTTGCGGCGGAAGATGCAGATTGCTTTCCAGGACCCGCAATCGTCATTGAACCCGCGTCTGCTGATTGAAACCACGCTGACCGAACCGATGAAAGTCCACGGCATAGGTCTGGATCATGAGCAGCGCATCGAACTTGCAGGCCTGCTTCTGGAAAGCGTGCAACTCAAGCGAGACTTCCTGTGGCGTTACCCGCACGAATTTTCAGGCGGACAGCGGCAGCGAATCGGACTGGCCCGTGCGCTGACGCTGAATCCCGAATTTATTGTCTGCGACGAAATCACCAGTGCATTGGATGTTTCCGTGCAGGCGGAAATTTTGCAATTGTTGTTGAGTATCCGTCAGCAGCGGAACCTGACGCTGTTGTTCATCAGCCATAACATCGGGGTAGTGGAATATCTGAGCGACAGGACGGTGGTGATGTACAAAGGCAAAATCGTCGAGCAAGGCGAAACCGCGCAAGTTTGCGGACACCCTCAACATCCTTATACGCAGAAATTATTGGAAGCGGTACCGAGATTGTCGCTTTAGGTGTTTCGCATCAAACTAGCTACTACATTATAACTTCTTAACTTTGTGGATAAATTTATGAAAAAGCAAATCCTGCTGGCAACAATGGTGCTCGGCACCTTAGCCTTTACTGCGTCAGCCGAAGAGATCGGCGATGTAACCACGACATTTAAGCTACTGGGAGCCAATCATAAAATTGTGGTTGAAGCCTTCGACGATCCTGATGTTCCGGGTGTTGCCTGTCATATATCACGCGCTAAAACAGGCGGCATGAAAGGCGCGGTAGGTTTGGCCGAAGATCCGACAGAAGCGTCAATTGCCTGTCGGCAAATAGGCGCAATCGATCCGAGCAAACTGGATAAATTAAAAAGTGGCGATGTGGTGTTTAAAGAAAGCCTGTCGCTGGTTTTTAAGACCCTGCAAGTGGTGCGTTTCTATGACAAAAAACGTAATGTCCTGGTCTATCTTGCTTACAGCGATAAGGTGATTGAAGGCTCCCCGAAGAACTCTATTTCATCGGTGCCGGTTATGAAGTGGGATTAGCAACGCTTTGGACATAGGGCATTTGTTTGTATACGGATGTTACGATAAAAATACAAAAATAAATGCAATAGAATAACTCAGGTTGCCGAAAAACACGGGGTCTTGCAAAAATCTTTTAAAGATTTCAATCAGTATGGCACCTCCCAGAAGATAAACAGGGAATACATAAACAGTGGTCAAATGTCCCATATCTCCAGGCAGATAATAAAATATGAAGGTGTTAAGGAAAAATTTGCTGGAAATATTGACGAATATTTCCAGTAACAACGCCTCTACAGAGATTACAGCAGCAAAAATATAGGCTTCATATTTAAGGTTAAGGGACTGAATCTTGTTCTGAACGAAATAAAGATGATAACCATAGAGTGACCACTGGAAAAACGCAAAAATCGAGGTATCGCCATTGTGTACGGGTGTCACCTGATATATCCAAAGAGAGGAGTCAAAAACGGCCCTACAGAAGCTATTGATAGCCACCTCGCTAATGCATCCTATCAGGGCGAGTGTTCCTGAATACATGTAGACTTCTTTGATTCTTATCTGCGTTGAGCTATTGATGAGCGCAAAGCCTGCGAAATAAATAACTGCAACCAAATACAAGAAAAAAATGATGAGGCTTGTAACCATAAGGGAATTCTCTAAACTGAATTGGGGCATGTTGCCCTGTTCGAAACGTAAGACGTGGGTTAAGGCGTGTAGCCATTTAGCTCGGACATTGCTGGAGCGTTAAGGGCGGAGTTGCAAGCCCCGTTCTATTGGGATGTTCCATCAAAATAAGTGGGTGCAGAGTAAATTAGATGGCTATCGTTAAGTTCATGTAGGGTATGCCGAGTTTGCTTTCGGTCTTAAATGGCTGCCATAAACGACCAATCAATACTCAAATCCGGGAACCGTTGCACAGGGGTAGCTTCATCCATGCCGAATACGCCGGGCTGTCCGTACCGGCCTTGTTCATCCAGCGTATAGACCAAAAGCCAACGATCTTCCGGATGGATAATCCAATATTCCTGCACCCCATGCAGTTGGTAAAGGCCGCGTTTGGTGTTCATGTCTTTGAGCGCGGTGGAAGGTGAAAGCACTTCGACAATCCAATCCGGTGCGCCACGGCAGCCTTGTTTGTCCAGCTTGGCCGGATCGCAAATGACGCTCAGGTCGGGTTGTACCACGGTTTCCACATTGGCGTCGGCTTCATCCTTGCGCGGCAGGCGTACGTCGAAGGGGGCGGTATAGCCTTTACAGGGCTTGCCTTGCAGGTAATTGCGGATTTGTCCGCCCAATTCAAAGACAATATCCTGATGCAACCGTTGCGGGGCGGTCATGGCATACGGCTCGCCGTCAATCAGCTCCCACCGCTCATCTTCAGGCCACTTGAGATAATCGGCATAGGTGTACTTTTGTTGCAATTGTTCTGCGGTACTCATTGTTTGCTCTCCAAAGTGGAAACCATGTAACTTACAACATCAAAGGTGTGGATTCATCAATAATGTGATGGGCAGAAAAGGGTAATCGGTTTAAATATATCACCACGAAGACACGAAGGACACGAAGAAAAATATAAAGCTTCGTGCCTTCGTGGTGAACATCAACCTGACAACCGCTCCTGCCATTCGGCGATTTTAATCCTCAACTCATCAACATTAACCGTAGTCAGATGGCGTTGCTTTAACAAACGTTTGCCCGCTACCCAGACATCGGTGACTTGCTGACGGCTGGCGGCGTAAACGATCTGCGAAATCGGGCAATATAACGGCTGGGTTTCCAAATGCGATAGATCAATGGCGATTACGTCGGCGGCTTTGCCGATGCTCAACGAACCGGTTTCATGGTCCAAACCCAAGGCTTTCGCACCATTGATGGTCGCCATGCGCAGGGCGGTCATGGCCGGAATGGCGCTGGCGTCACCGGCAACGGCTTTGCCGAGCAGTGCTGCGGTGCGCATTTCGCCGAACATATCCAGGTCATTGTTGCTGGCCGCGCCGTCGGTGCCCAACGCCACATTGATGCCTGCCGCGATACATTTTGCGACCGGGCAAAAGCCGCTGGCCAGTTTTAAATTGGATTCGGGACAATGCACAATATGAGCGCCGGATTCTGCAAACCGGGCGATTTCGTCGTCGGTCATCTGGGTCATGTGTACTGCGATGAACGACGGGTCGATCAGGCCGAGGTCATGCAATCTTTGCAGGGGCCGCTGGCCGGTTTTTTCCAGTTCCTGCTCGATTTCGTGCAGCGTTTCGTGGACATGAATATGGATCGGCAGTTCCAGCTCATCAACCAGGGTTTTGATTTTTTGCAACGGCTCGTCCGACACCGTGTACGGCGCGTGCGGCGCAAACGGCGTGGAAATCAGCGGGTGGTGACGCAGTTGCTCGTGCAAAGCCAGGCCTTTTTCAATATAGGCTTCGCTGTTTTCGGCCCAGACTGTCGGGAAATCGATGACGATCAGGCCGACGCTGGCGCGGATGCCGTGATGTATCGCCTGAGCGGCGGTGATTTCCGGGAAGAAATACATGTCGTTGAAGCAGGTCGTTCCGCCCAGTATCATCTCGGCTATCGCCAGATCGGTGCCGTCTTTGACAAACGCTTCGCTCATCCATTTTTGTTCCAGCGGCCAGATGTGGTTTTGCAGCCAGTCCATCAGCTGCAAATCGTCGGCGATACCGCGCATCAAGGTCATCGCGGCATGGGTGTGGCTGTTGATCAGACCGGGCAGCAGCGCATGATTTTCCAGGTTTTCGGTAGTCGTGCCCTGGTATTTTTGCTTGGCAAGCTCGGTAGGCAGCAGGTCGATAATTCGGCCGCCATCGATAACCAGCGTATGGTGTTCATAGGTTACGGATTCCGGTTCAACGGGTATAATCCAGCGAGCGTGGATGAGGGTATCGACAACTGTCATAAGGTATTCCTGTATTGGGTTGCCGAATTATAACTTTTTACCATTGGTTTTTGATAAAAATGACTATACAAAATAAATTGACTGTACAAGCCTTGCAATGGACAGGCGATGCTTTAAAAGTGCTGGATCAGCGGCAATTGCCGGAAAAAATTGTTTACGACGAATACAAGGACGCGGTCGGCGTCACCGAAGCCATTGCCAGCATGCGCGTTCGCGGCGCACCGGCTATCGGTATAGCCGCGGCTTACGGTGTGGCGTTGTCGGTTCGTAAACACTATGCCCAGTCCAATCATTGGCGGCAAAAAGTGGCGGCCGATATAGCCATGTTGGCAACGTCAAGACCCACGGCGGTTAATTTGTTTTGGGCGTTGGACCAGATGAAAGCCGTACTGGCCAAGCAGCTTGATAATCCGATTACGGCGGTTCTGGCGTGTGCGGAAAAAATCCACGCCGAGGATATTTCCGCCAATCACAAGATGGGCGAACTGGGCGCGGATATTCTGGCCGGCGCCAAAGGCGTGATGACGCACTGCAACGCCGGGGCCTTGGCAACCGGCGGCTACGGCACGGCGCTGGGCGTTATCCGTAGCGCTTATCAACGGGAACGCATCAACGTCTATGCGGGCGAAACCCGACCCTGGCTGCAAGGCGCAAGGCTGACCGTTTGGGAGCTGGCGCAAGACGAAATTCCTTCGACCTTGATCGCCGATTCGGCGGCGGCATGGCTGATGAAATCCGGCGCTATCGATTGGATCGTCGTCGGCGCGGATCGCATTGCCGCGAATGGCGATGCCGCAAACAAAATCGGCACTTATTCCCTGGCCGTGTTAGCCAAACAGCATGGCGTAAAGTTGATGGTGGTCGCACCGACCACGACCATCGACTGGACTATGCCTAGCGGCGACCTGATAGAAATCGAACAACGTAACCCAAACGAATTATTGCCTGCCTGTTATAACAACGAGGATTCCCTGGTCAGCGCCTGGAACCCGGTCTTTGACGTGACCCCGGCGGAACTGATTTCGGCGATTGTGACCGAGCGCGGTGTGGTATTGAATCCAGCCGGGCAAGGCGTGGGAGGATTAAGAAATGCAATTTGATAAAAAAGGCAACAATCCGGTATTGGCAGTCGGCTTTTTATTGAAGGGCCTGAAATTGTTGACCAGCCCGGAACTGCGTAAATTCATCATCATCCCCATGTTGATTAATGTGGTGCTGTACAGCGCCGCCTTGACCTTGGGATATTTTTATATTTCGGACTTGATCGATCAATTCATTCCCGGCTGGCTGCATTGGCTGAGCTGGGTATTATGGCCGCTGTTTTTCATCAGCTTTTTTATCGCCGGGTTTTTCACCTTTACGGTCTTGGCTAATCTGCTGGCCGCGCCTTTTTACGGCAAATTATCGGCAAAAACGCTGGCAATGGTCAGCGGAAAGCCCCTGTCAGCTGCCGAACAGCCTTTAGTTAAAGTTCTTTTTGCGGAATCAAAGCGCATGGGCTATTTGGGGGCTCGAGCCTTGCCGTTGCTGGTCTTGTCGATTATCCCCGGCATCAATGTGCTTGCGCCTTTTTTATGGGCGCTGTTTGGGGCCTGGGGCATGGCGCTGGAATACCTGGCTTATCCGCTGGAAAACCAGGGCGTGTTGTTTTCCGAGCAGAAAGAGCTGGTTAAAAGCGTAAGATTGGGGGCGTTAAGTTTTGGCGGACTGGCGGTGTTGGGGCTGACCATTCCGGTGCTGAATATTATAGTCGGACCGGCTGCGGTTATTGGCGCTACGCTTTATTTTAATGAGATTAAGCGGGATTGAGCGGTAGATGAATAATATGCCTTTATCTGAATTATTTGGCTTTTTAAAACATCCTGACACTATAGAGTTTGATGGAGGTTCAATTGAGCCTACTGATTCGTTTAAAGATGGGCTTAAATATATAGAAAAAAATGAAAATAGAGATGGATATATTTATCCTCCACAAGTAACGTCTTCGACACAGGCAATAGATTTTGAAACTGGTCAATTAGGAGAATCTCAAGCTGTTCCAAATTCAACTAGACCGTCCCCAGTATTTTCGCTCCCAGCATCACATATTTTACATATAGAAAATCCCCTCGATAAAGAAAATATAAGGTCTGAAGATGCAGGATTACTAATCCACCTTCTTGGATTTATCTTTGGTACTAGGCTCCAGTTTTCCGATTGGAGTTTTGATGGAAAAGTACCAACCAAATACAAAAACTATCTTTTTTATTCTCAGGATGTTCTCAGTCATTTTATATCGCATGTATATCAACAATGGAAAACGTTAAATCCTGCACAAAGAAAATACTATATCAATATTTTATATATGCACGGAAAAGCAAAAAGTTGTGACTGGGAATGGGATGAGTTTCTTTATCAATATATGGTGTTCGATGCTATATATAAATTTTATGTTATGTTGGGCAATAGAAAAATTGAAGGAGGACACTCAAATAGAATAAAGGGACTATGCGAGTATTTTAATATCAGATACGAACCTGATCGTATTGAGAAAATTAAGAATTTGCGCAACGATCTGTTTCATGAGGCTTTATGGTACAAAGGAACACCAGGACTTCAAAAAATGCAATCAGATTCACATCTTATACCAAAATGCCTAGAACGCCTGAACTCACAACTTATTGTAGCTATCATAGGTTATAAAAATAACTATTCGATGTCCGCAAGTTGGTCAGATTTAAATTTTAGAGGCGAAGCTTTTGATAAATTTAATTTTTCCTAGTTTCCACGCAGCGCGTGGGAATTCATACAGCCATGTAGGCCGGAATAAGCCGGTTCGAGCGGCAGCGAGAACTGGTGTTTCCGGCAAACACCATCCAAACCCGCCGGAAACGCCACCTCGCGCTACGCGCTTGGATGGCCTTATTCCGGCCTACGTCTAGAGTTTGCTCTTAAGAGGAAGATTGGAAATTAGCAAAATTTGGGATTTATTTCTTAATATTTTCTAGGCGGGGCGGGGGGTGAAACCCTGCTCCTAATGTTTTTATGATACCTAGGCAAAGTGACTATACCTAACCAGCTCAAAACGTTTCGGACGGGGCATATTGCCCCGTCCGGCTTGTTGAAGTTCTTCCTGTGATAAAACCAATGAAATTCGCCATCCAAGTTAACGCCAGCCCATACCAGTCCAATGCCGGGTATACCGCGTATCAATTCATCAATGCCGCCTTGGCAGCGGGACATGAAGTGTTCCGGGTGTTTTTTTATCACGACGGCATTTACCATGCGTTCAAATATGCGACGCCGCCGGATGACGAACTCCAGTTCACCGCGCAATGGAGCGAGCTGGCAAGATTACATCAGATTGACTTGGTAGTGTGCATCTCCGCTGCTCAACGGCGCGGCTTATTATGCAGCGACGAGGCCCAGCGGCAGGGCAAGCAGGATAACGATCTGGCCGAGGGTTTTCGCATTTCCGGCTTGGGGCAGCTGGTCGAGGCCACGCTGGAAGCCGACCGCTTTATCGTATTCGGGTGAGGCCATGAAGCGTTATTTATTCGTATTACGCAAACCGCCACACAGCGGGGCTCAGGTTCAGGAAATGCTGGACATCATTCTGACCACAGCCGCATTCGACCAGCATGTCAGCATCTTGGTGCTGGATGATGGCGTGTTTCAGCTGAAAAACGGGCAGAATCCTGAAATCGCGGGCATGAAGGATACCGCTGCTATTTTTAAGGCGCTGGAAATCTACGATGTTAACGACATCTATGCCGAAGTGGAGTCGCTGCAGGAACGCGGCTTAAAGCCGGGCGATTTGTGTTTGCCGGTGCAGGAGTTTTACCGGAAAGACATAGCCGGATTGATGAAGCGGTTTGATGTGGTGTTTGCAGGGTAGGGCGGAAATATCTATATGACTCGTCATCCCGTCAGGGATTGCCGGGATCCACGACTGCAAGGATGCAGGAGGTAGAGCACAACGCAGGAGCAATTACCGAGAAGTCATGGAGGCAATGCTAAGTCAGTCCACAATTCTTGAGAGTAGAGGCTTGTGTTTTCCTTACGTGCGCTCTAGCACATCCCTGTGCTCTGGATCCCGGCAATCCCTGCCGGGATGACGGCGCGTGTGGTTTGATCTATTCTTAACCAGTCAGCTTCTTATACTTCAACCGATGCGGATTATCCGCATCGCTACCCAAGCGGCGATGACGGTCGGCTTCGTAATCTTCATAGTTACCTTCAAACCAGACCACGTTACTGTCGCCCTCAAACGCCAACATATGTGTGGCGATCCGATCCAAAAACCAGCGGTCATGCGAAATAACCACCGCGCAGCCGGGGAACGCCAACAGCGCTTCTTCCAACGCGCGCAAGGTTTCAACATCCAGATCGTTGGTCGGTTCATCGAGCAACAGCACGTTGCCGCCGGTTTTAAGCAGCTTGGCTAAATGTACACGGTTGCGTTCGCCGCCGGAAAGGTCGCCGATACGTTTGCCCTGGTCTGCACCTTTAAAGTTAAAGCGACCGACATAAGCCCGTGATGGCGTTTCATATTTGCCGACGGTAATCAAATCCAGCCCGTCGGAAATTTCATCGAACACGGTTTTTTTCGGATCCAGATCATCACGCAACTGATCAACATAGGCGAGTTGAACGGTTTGCCCCAGCGTCAAGGTGCCCGAATCGGGCTTGTCGACACCGGCCATCATGCGGAACAGCGTGGTTTTGCCCGCTCCGTTCGGGCCGATAATGCCGACGATGCCGCCGGGCGGCAGTTTAAAACTCAAACCGTTGAATAACAGCTTGTCACCGAAAGCCTTGCTGATGTTGTCGGCTTCAATCACCACGTCGCCCAAACGAGGTCCGGGTGGAATATAAATTTCCTGGGTTTCGTTGCGTTTTTGCACGTCGGTTGACGATAGTTCGTCAAAACGGGCCAGACGCGCCTTGCTTTTGGCATGACGGCCTTTGGGGTTGGAGCGCACCCATTCCAATTCTTCTTTCATGGCTTTTTGGCGGGAAGATTCCTGTTTCTCTTCCTGCAACAGACGGTTGCTCTTTTGCTCCAGCCAGCTGGAGTAATTGCCTTCCCACGGAATGCCGGAGCCTCTGTCCAGTTCCAGTATCCAGCCTGCAACATTATCTAAAAAGTACCTGTCATGGGTTACCGCAACTACAGTGCCCGGATAACCGTGCAGGAACCGTTCCAGCCAGGCGACCGATTCCGCGTCCAAATGGTTGGTCGGTTCATCCAATAACAGCATGTCGGGGTTGGACAGCAATAAGCGGCATAGCGCTACGCGGCGTTTTTCACCGCCTGACAGTTTAGTGACATCGGCATCCCAATCCGGTAGCCGCAACGCATCGGCGGCGACCTCGAGCTTGCGCTCCAGGTTATGGCCGTCGCAAGCGTTGATGAAGTCTTCCAGGAATGCTTGTTCGGCGGCCAATTTGTCAAAATCGGCATCGGGCAGCGCGTAAGCGGCGTAGACGACGTCGAGTTTCGCCAAGGTTTCCTTGATTTCCGCGACCGCTTCTTCGACATTGCCGCGCACGGTTTTGTTGGGATCGAGTTGCGGCTCTTGCGGCAGATAGCCGATCTTGATGCCTTTGAGCGGAATAGCTTCGCCTTCGATTTCCTTATCGATGCCCGCCATAATGCGCAACAACGTCGATTTACCCGAGCCGTTTAAGCCCAGCACCCCGATTTTTGCGCCGGGAAAAAAAGACAGCGAGATATCCTTGAGGATATATTTTTTGGGCGGGACAATCTTGCCGACCCGGTTCATTGAGTATATGTATTGCGCCATAGTGTTTTAGTTTATCGGTTTAAGGTTGATAGAGAGTGCCGGAAGTAGGCGCTTTGGGCGCAGCTTCCGCTCCCGCTCACGCTAAGTACCAACATCCTTGCGGGTAACGCGATGTCGGCTATTATTCCATGTTATTTGGCAATTTTTAAGAGTTATAGTTTTTTATCTGTATGCGATAGCGCGGAAGGTCGATGCACGATCCCAATAAGAGCCACCAAACAGTGGGATTTCCGAACGCGCCGCGTCCTACGGCCCTTAAGCAGTCATTTTGACGTTGGGATGGAGGAATGGTTTTGATTCAATAGGGCCGCAGGATGCGCTACACGCAGTAAAGCGCATTGTTCGCATGAATCAAACACATCAACCGGATAGGTCGGACACCAACAATAGGCGCTTCAGGCGCCCGCTTTTCGTTGCCTGATATTCCGGCATTTGGTAGTGGAATGACGTTGGGAAAACCAGAAATTCGCCGCCATATTGAAGCATGGGAATGCCGGTCATAAACAGTACGCCTGATCTATAGTGCCTTGGTAGTTATTGATTTGCAAGGTGTTCCGTTGTTTTAAAATCGTACGTTTTCAATAGCTAAAGTTGTTCTTTTTTGTGCATGAGAGTATGCTGAACGTGTTGTATTTGGCATCCAAACGTTGCCGCATCAACCTTCAAAACATTGACATACCGGTGTCATTCGAATGCATTTTCAGAAAAACCCCATCAATTATTTGGAGCGAGCGCCATGAGCAAAGAACAAAAAAGCAATAAAGAAGACAAGAAAAAACCGGCTCTGAGTCCGAAAGAAAAGAAGGCTGTAAAGAAATCCAAGAAAGATGCTAAGAGTTAATAAATTTAACGAAAATTTAATAGAACTTTGCGGGTTCCCAATTGGGAGATTGGGAACCCTGAAGAGTTCTTGCTTCCAAATCCTAATTTCCAAACTTGAGTTTGGAAATTAGCGAGCCATCCGCCCTACTGGGAACATCAAATCCGCGCGAGCGGGACATCTAAAAACATTGCCCCATTACAGTCATTGAACCCAGCGAAGCATGGCCGGGTTCGAAAAGTGGTGGATTGGCTCTACTCCAGCTCCCATATTTATCTTGAATGTGAAATCCTTCAAAGCATTGGGAGCTTAATCTCCCGAATGTTTCGGCTGGCGAATAACACGATTGGTGCGGTTCGCGAATTCACCACATTCTACGGCTCTTAAGCACTGCATTTTTGGCGTTGGAATGGGGAATAGTTTTGATTCAATAGTATTTGCACACAGCAACAATCAATAACTTAGCGGAGCCTTTAAATGTGCCATTTAAAGTTCGATAACTGATTGTAAGTTATTGATAGTTGATAAAATTATTGATTTGTTGAGTTTTTGTACAATTTAACAAAACACTAATAAAAACCGCAGCTAAGCGGTAAATAAAACAATCAATCCACAGAGTTATCCACAGGTTTTGTGAATAACTTTGAGTGCATGGTAACCGCTATATTTTGCTGTGAAATAGCGCTTCTGCGAGTAGAAACGGGACGGCTTATTAAAGATTCGGCAAATATTGGGGCAGGTGTTGGCGAATTTCGGCGGTACTCAACATGGTGATTTCTTTATCGAGTTCGAAACGAACCAGCTTTTTAATCTGTTCCGGCAGATGGTTGCGCAGCAAACCGAGAAAAGAGGGGCCGGCAACAATCAGCAGTTGGTCAAAACGGTTTGCGTTATGCGCGTCTTCCAGATATTGGGCGACGCGATGTGCAAAATTGTCCGCTTCGTGTTTTTTCGGATCGGTAGGTTGTTCAAAAGCGTGCCCGCCTCCACCGACGCTTTTGATCCTTCCCGGCAGGTCGGAGGTTATTTCCCGGTCATGTAAGCGGCCTTCGGTATGAGAAAAGCCTTCGATTTCCTCTAAAGGGGAAGAGGGCGCGTCGGCAGTAAAAATGCGAGCACGGGTATTATCGGCAACGAGTATCCAGGTTAATTTCATGATTGTTCCCTCTGCGGCGATTTTGTTTAAATGACATAGTATTTTCAAAAACCGTTAAACCTAAAAAACATCCGGTTTTGTACTGCTGACTATAGGATAGAGAAATAAAGCCCCTCAAGCAATAAGTAGTAATACCAAGCGGGTGAGGCCTGTAGAGGTCATTATTTTAGTCTTACGTATAAAGAAAGCGGCCTGTCCGTAAAAGGGTGCGGGCAAACATCGAAGACATTGATTAATTGGTTTTTGACAAGTGCATTTAACATTTGCACACAGAAACAATCAGTGACTTAGCGATGCTTTTGAATGAGCGGTATAAGGTCCGATAAGCAGCTGTAAGTCATTGATAGTTTATAAAATTATGGATTTGTTAAGTTTTTGTACAATTTAACAAAACACTAATAAAAACCGCAAGTAAGCGACAAGCAGAACAATCAATCCACAGAGTTATCCACAGGTTTTGTGAATAACTATTGGATGCATGATTAACGATCGGTTGGCAACATGAAATGCTTCAGACCGATGGGGAATTGGCGTTATGACGATGTCAGTAAGGCTGATAATTCATCAAAATTCAACGGCTTGAGCAGGTGATGGTTGAATCCTGCCGATTGCGAGCGATTATGGTCTTCAGATTGTCCATAACCGGTTAAGGCGATCAGGGTCGCATCCCGAGTCTCAGGCAATGCGCGTAGCCGTTTGGCGACCTCATAACCATCCAGATCGGGGAGACCAATATCGAGCAGCACAACCTGTGGGTGGAAAACTTGCGCCTGCTCTATTGCTTTTATGCCGCAATCGGCTATTTCGACTTCATGCCCTTTCGCTTGCAGCAGCATCATCAGACTTTCGGCCGCATCAGCATAGTCATCCACAACCAGAATGCGGAATTTAGACGTCGGTAATACGGATTCGGTCCGCGCGGATTCGGTAGCAGATGAATCCATCGGTAATGCGGGCAGCCGCACGGTAAATGTGCTGCCTTGTCCGATGCCTTCGCTCGCTGCGGTGACCGTGCCGCCATGTATTTCTACCAGCTGACGCACCAGCGTCAATCCAATGCCCAGGCCGCCCTGAGAATGAGCCAGGGTATGGTCTGCCTGAGTGAAGAGATCGAAGATTTGAGGCAGAATATCAGGGGAGATGCCGATGCCGGTATCCTTGATCTCGATGACGGCATCGGAGCCTTTCCGCATCACGCTCAACATGATTTTGCCGCCCTCACCGGTATATTTGGCGGCGTTATTCAACAGGTTGGACAGCACTTGCGCCAACCGGACATGATCGCCTTCGAGCCATTGCGGCGTCATGGTTTGTGAAATGATCAGCTCCTGTTTACGCGATTCGAGCAGGGGGCGACTGGTTTCTATCGCATTATTGACAATGTCGGCAAGCTCGAAATGCTCGATCTTCAACCTGATTTTACCCTGCATGATGCGAGCCATATCCAGCAGGTCATCGAGCAGCCGAGTCATATGAGTTACTTGGCGGTCGATGATATTGCAGCTCAATGTCAGCTTGGGATCGGTCGCTTCCTGCATTTTTAGCAGCCGCACGGCATTGCGGATGGGCGCCAGCGGATTGCGGAGTTCGTGGGCCAGCATTGCCAGAAATTCGTCTTTACGGCGATCCATCAGGCGTAGCGTTTCCTCGGCGTGCTTGCGTTCGGTAATGTCGGTTGCCACGCCCAGCAGTTTGCTGCAACTATTATCGGTGTCGTACAACGGAATCTTGACGGTGCTGTACCAGTGTACGGAACCATCGGCATGTGTGACTTTTTCCTCCGGAATGAGTTTTGATTGACCGGTTCTTATGACGTCGAGATCATTTTGATAGAAGTGGGTCACTTCGTCAGCGTTGGGATTGAAATTTTCGTCGGTCAATCCTGTCAGACTGTCAGGGCTTGTGCCATAGCATAGGGCCAAAGCCTCATTACTTAACATGAACCGTCCTTCCCGGTCTTTGACAAAGATCATACTGGGTACCGCGTCGATTATTTGTCTGAGGAAGGCCCGTTCAGACTGTAATGCTTCCTGGGTGCTTTTGATGTCGGTAATATCTTCGGTGGTTCCGAAACCGCCGAGCAGCGCTCCATGCTTGTCAAATTCGAGCTCAGCCAGTTCACGCACCCATTTGACTTTTTTGTCCACGATCAGCCGATGTTCAATATCGTAGGGCATGCCGGTAAGCGCTTGTTGCCATGTCGTATCGACTAATTGCCGGTCTGCCGGGTGGACAATATCCAGAAATGATTGATAGGTTAAAGGCGTGCCTTTAGGTATGCCAAAGATTCGAAAATTTTCGTCAGACCATTCCAATACATTATTACGGATGTCCATTCGCCAGTTGCCGATATGAGCGACTGCCTGGGCGCGGTTCAGGTCACTCTGGCTCTCGCGCAAAGCCTCTTCGGTTTGCTTGTGCTCAGTGATGTTGGTGCTCACCGTGCCGAATCCGACTATGTTGTCGTGTAAGTCCTTCAGGGCGAAGACGTTGTAGATCATCCACAGCACTTCCCCGGTTTTGAAGTGCCGGAAGCGGATTTCAATCTCGGCACGACTGTCCTGCAATACCGTAGGAAAGAATTCATCCATGATAAATGCCTGATCTTCCGGGAAAAAGAAGTCTTTGACGGGTGTTTTAAGACCCTGTTCGAGGCTATCGAGACCTACCAGCTGCAGTCCGGCATCGTTAATAAAGAAAGGATCAAGCTTTGTATCGCACATGCCGATGAACTCGGTGCTGCTTTTAGCCAGTGAGACATATAGATTCCGTTCGGCCTGGGTTCGATTGCGCTCGGCGATTTCCTTTTTAAGTTGTTCCTCTCGATCCATGACCTTATGTAATGCCCGTTTTTCCTGGTCGTGTAAACGTGCAATGACCAAGGTACATACGGTGCCTATGCTAACCAAAGTCACGATGCGCAGCATTTCGCTGGGTCTGGCGATATAAAACGAGTTGTAAGGTTCTGTTAAAAAATAAACACTTGTTATTGCACTCAACACCGTAGTGAAAAGTCCGGCTTTTGTCCCGCCGTACCAGGCGGCGTAAGCAATGACGACCAAAAATAGCAATAGCGGTGGCGAGCCCCCGAAAATAAACTGGAGATCTTCTAGAACAAACAAGATAGCCGCAGTCCCCAGTATTGAGGTCATATAGGCGTTGCTGAAAAGATTTTTAATGGGAGCCTCTAATTAATGGTTTTCTTCATAATAATGGGCCAATGTAGGTGATAGCCTGCATTTTTCAGAATTAAATTAATTGAGGGTTTTTATCAAAGATTCGGCAAATATTGGGGGAGATGTTGGCGAATATCGGCGGCGCTCAACAGGGTGATGTCTTTGTCGAGCTCGAAACGAACCAGCTTTTTAATCTGTTCCGGCAATTGGTTACGCAGCAAACCGAGGAAAGCGGGGCCGGCAACAATCAGCAGTTGGCCAAAACGGTGTGCGTTGTGCGCGTCTTCCAGGTATTGGGCGAGGCGATGAGCAAAAACGTCGGCTTCGTGCTTTTTCGGGTCGGTGGGTTGCTCAAAAGTGTGTCCGCCCGCACCGGCGCTTTTGATCTTTCCCGGCAGGCCGGAGGTTATTTCCCGGTCATGTAAACGACCTTCGGTATGAGAAAAATCTTCGATTTCCTCTAGGGGGGAAGAGGGGGTGTCAGCAGTAAAAATGCGTGCGCGAGTGCTATCCGCAACGAGTATCCAGGTTAACTTCATGGTTGTTCCCTCTGTGGTGATTTTGTTTAAATAACACCCTACTTACAAAACGCGGGAAGCCTAAAAAACAGCTGGATTTGTATCGCCGGCCGTAGGCTTTGTACTACTTTACGTAAGTTTTATACTATTTTTTGTAGGATAGAGAAATCAAGTCTTTCAATCAATAAGTAATAATACCTAGTGGAGGGCTGGGTTAATTGTTTTGTGTTTGTCATTATGTTGGTCACACGAAACCGTGCGGACGGGGTAAAATAGCCTATCCGGCATAATAGTAAATCTGAATCAACTTTCTAATCCCCCATGCAGCCAGCTTTTGTCCATTTAAGACTCCATACCGAATTCTCTCTGGTCGACGGGATCGTTAAAATCAAGCCCTTGGTCAAGCGTCTGGCCGAGTTGAATATGCCGGCGGTTGCGGTTACCGAGCACGCTAACCTGTTCTCGCTGGTCAAGTTTTATAAAGCGGCATTGGGGCAGGGCATCAAGGCGATAGCCGGTTCCGATGTGCTGGTTTTTAATCCCGAAGATCCCGCTACGCCGTATCGATTGACCTTGCTGGTCAACAATCACGCCGGTTACATCACGTTGACCGAATTGATTTCAAAAGCTTATCAGGAAGGTCAGCATCAGGGTGTGCCGATGCTCAGGCAGGAGTGGATAGAAGCCAATCATAACGGCTTGATTGCATTGTCCGGCGCGATGAGCGGATGTATAGGCAAGGCGCTGTTAGCCGAAAACCATGATGCGGCTAAACGGCTGGCGGAGTTTTGGGGCGCATTGTTCGAGCAAAGTTTTTACCTGGAATTACAGCGGGTCGGGAAGCCCGAAGAGGAGCGGTATATCGCTGCCGCCGTCGAGCTGGCGCTGGCAACCGGTTTGCCGGTGGTTGCGACCAACGATGTGCGCTTTGTCTATCAACAGGATTTTGCGGCCCATGAAGTGCGGGTTTGCATCAACCAGAGCCGGGTGTTGGACGATACGCGCCGTCCCAAAGATTATACCGATCAGCAATATTTACGTAGCGTCGAGGAGATGCAGGCGCTGTTTGCCGATATACCGGAGGCGTTGGAAAACACCGTAGAAATTGCCAAACGCTGCAATTTAAAGCTGACGCTGGGCCAAAACTTCCTGCCGGATTTTCCGGTACCCGAAGGCATGAATCTGGGTGAGTTTATGGCCGAGGAGTCGATGAAAGGTCTGGAAGAGCGTTTGCAGCATTATCCGGCGGTGGGCAAGGGCACGGATGAGGAAAACCGGCGCGTTTACTATGAACGCCTGGATTTCGAGCTGAAAATGATTACCCAGATGGGCTTTCCTGGCTACTTCATGATTGTTGCCGACTTTATCCAGTGGGCGAAAAACAATTTGATTCCGGTCGGGCCGGGCCGGGGTTCGGGCGCGGGATCGTTAGTGGCTTATGCGCTTAAAATTACCGACCTCGACCCTATCGAGTTCGACCTGCTGTTCGAGCGGTTCTTGAATCCCGAGCGGGTTTCGATGCCCGACTTTGACGTGGATTTCTGCATGGACCGCCGGGATGAGGTGATTGATTATGTCGCCCGTCATTACGGCCGCGATCATGTTGCGCAGATCATCACCTACGGTTCGATGGCGGCGAAAGCGGTGATTCGCGATGTCGGCCGGGTGCTGGGTTTCGGCTACGGTTTTGTCGATCGATTGTCCAAGCTGGTGCCGTTTGAAATCGGCATGACGCTGACCAAAGCGCTAAAAGACAGCCCGGAACTGAAACATCTTTACGATACCGAGGAAGAGGTCAAGGCGCTGATCGATATGGCGCTGTCGCTGGAAGGCACGTCCAGGAATGCCGGAAAACACGCCGGCGGCGTGGTGATTTCGCCGACCAAATTGACCGATTTTACTCCGCTGTATTGTGACCAGGACGGCAATAACCTGGTCACCCAGTTCGACAAGGACGACGTCGAAGCGGTCGGCCTGGTCAAGTTCGACTTTTTGGGACTGCGGACGCTGACCATTATCGATTGGGCGTTACAGGACATTAACGCCAAGCACAAGCAACTGGGCAAGCCGCTGGTCGATATAACGACCATTCCCCGGGATGACCCGGATTCTTACAAGCTGTTAACCAACGCTCAGACTACCGCCGTATTCCAGCTCGAATCGCGGGGCATGAAGGAGCTGATCAAAAAGCTCAAACCCGATTGCTTCGACGATATTATCGCGCTGGTGGCGCTGTTCCGTCCAGGGCCTTTGGAATCGGGCATGGTGGACGATTACATCAACGTCAAGCACGGGGCCAAGGCGGAGTACGCGCATCCGTTGCTGGAGCCTATTTTAAAGCCCACCAACGGCGTTATTTTGTATCAGGAACAGGTGATGCAGATCGCCCGTGAAATGGCGCTGTACACGTTGGGCGGCGCGGACATGCTGCGCCGGGCGATGGGTAAGAAAAAACCGGAGGAAATGGCCAAGGAGCGGGATAAATTTACCGCCGGTGCGATAGAAAATCAGGTCGATGAAAAAATCGCCACTTATGTGTTCGATTTGATGGAGAAGTTTGCCGGTTACGGTTTCAATAAATCGCATTCCGCCGCTTACGCGCTGGTCGCCTACCAAACCGCGTGGTTGAAAGCCCATTATCAGCCCGAGTTCATGGCGGCGGTGATGTCCGCCGATATGGACAATACCGATAAAGTGGTGATTTTGATTGAAGAATGCAAGCAGATGAAGCTGGAAGTCTGTCCGCCCACCATCAATGTTTCCAAATACAAATTCACCGTTAACGACGCGGGCCATATCGTTTACGGTTTGGGCGCGCTAAAGGGCGTGGGCGAGGCGGCCATTGAAGAAATGCTGATCGAGCGGGAAGCAAACGGCCTGTTTTCAGGCCTGTACGATTTATGCAAGCGGGTCGATTTACGCAAATTCAATCGCCGGGTGCTGGAAGCATTGATACGCGCCGGGGCTTTCGATGAGTTCGATGATAACCGGGCCGGGCATTTGGCGGAGCTGCCGACGGTTTTAAAAGTCGCCGAGCAGCACGGAAAAAATGCGCAAACAGGCCAGAACGATTTGTTCGGCTTGGCCGTTAATGCCGAAAATGCGGATGATGTAGACGCTTATAACACCGTGGTTGAGCCGTGGTCGGAAAATGAACGGCTGGCTGCGGAAAAGCTGGTTCTGGGTTTGTTTTTGACCGGTCATCCGATCAACCAATACGAGGCTGAATTAAGGCAGTTTACTCACGGAACTATAGAATCGCTGCTGGCTAATGTGGAAAGATCCAGAAGCAGGAAGATGGAAGCCAAAGTAGCCGGTTTGGTCGTCGAAGTGCGCACCCGTCAGACCAAGAACGGTAAAGTTATGGGTTTTGCTACGATTGATGATCGAACCGGAAGGCTTGAAATTGCGGCTTTTGGCGAAGTTTATGATAAATACCGGAGCATTTTTACTCGCGACAATCTGTTGATTGCCGAAGGGGCGCTGGGTGTTGATGATTATTTGGGCACGCTGCGCTTGACGGTAGAAAAGCTGTATAACATAGAGCAGGCCAGAGAAGATAATGCCACTAGCATTCAGTTTGTGTGGGATGCGACAGGCAATGAGCGCGAAGATCATATTTTCATTACAAAATTGATGATTGCTTTGGAGCCTTTTAAAGGCGGTAGGCTTTCTGTAGATATTATTTATACGTCAAAGGTTGCCAAAGCTAAGCTACGGTTGGGCGATGAATGGCGCGTCCACCCCACCGATGAATTGGTTGCGCGATTGAGAACGTTGTTGGGAAGCGAGGCTGTTGAGGTTAAGTACAGGTAGAAAGAATTTAGAATTAATTCACCACGAACGACTGCATGGATGCAGGAGGTAGAGTAACGCATGGAGCAGTTGCCGAGACACGAAGTTCGCGAAGAAAATAAAAACTTCGTGTCTTCGTGGTGAACTATTTTGAGTTGGCGCGATTGGTGGGTAAAACAACATTGCCCACCAACCGCGCCGATCCACTTGTTATTCCGTTTCTTGCCTTACCATTTCAGCTGGTTTTGGTGCCGCTTCAACAACCGGTTTTGGTGCTGCTGGAGTTGGAGCCGGAATCGAAGCCGGTTCAGCGGTAGCCGCCGGTTTTCTGGCTTCTGAATCCCGATTGCCGGTGTTATCCTGGCTGGGGACATTAGCCGGGGATTCCGGGCGTTCGGTTCTTTCCGCTCTTTTTGCAAAGTCATTGTCATAAGAACGGGGCGCCGGACGCGACTCGTCGTTGCTCTCGCTGGACGCTTCATGCGTGCTATTTGAATCGCCATCCGTTTCAGGCTTTTTGTAGTTGGGATTACGCGGCCTTCTACGATTCGGCCCTCTTCTGGCATTGTTTCTTTTGGGATGTTCTCCGGCAGGAGCAGAAGCCAGTTCAGGCGCGCTTGAAACAATCTCGCTAACTTCAACTGCTTCACTTTTAACGGCTTCGGTTTTTGTTACAGGCAAATTAGCCGGGTCGAGATTGCGTTTTACGTTTCTACCTTGGCCGCGCGGTGGACGATTCGGACGAGGTGCGTCCGGATTTTGTTCCGGTTTTGGTTTTGGCGCTTGTACTTGTTCAGATGCTTGAGCTTGTTCCTGATTCGGATGTTGACCGCGCCCTTGACCGCGTCCACGGCCGCGTCCTCGGTCCTGATTTTGACCCTGGCCTTGTCTGTTGCCCCTGTTTTTGCTCGGTTGGCTCTCGTCAACCGGTTTGCTTCTTTCAGTGGTTTGAACGGCGGCCGTTACCTTTGTTTTAGGCTCTGTACTGACGCTGGGGCCGACAAGTTTATGCCAGAAGCGTTGGATCAGGCTGGCTGATTCATTCTTGCTTTGCACCGGTGCCGGGGAATCATGCAGGAATTCCTTGATTGCCGCTTTTGCGGTGCTCGGTTTTACTTGCTGGGCAAATTCAGGAATAGTGATGTCTTCCGCTTTGATCTGTAAGTAGCTGGCCTTACCGTCGCCGGACTCTTTTTCCTTGATACGCTCAATGTCATAAGCCGGTGTTTCCAAATGCTTGCTGGGCAGGATCACAATGCCGACTTTCAGCCTGTTTTCAATCTGCTCGATGGCGCTGCGTTTTTCGTTTAACAGGAAAGTCGCGCATTCGATAGGCAGGTGGGCAATGACTTTTTCCGTGCCTTTCTTCATGGCTTCTTCTTCAAGAATACGCAGTACGGAAAGTGCGACCGATTCTACATTACGAATCGTACCCTGGCCTTTGCAGCGCGGACACGGCAGTTGAGTCGAGTCGCCCAGCGAAGGACGCATCCGTTGTCTGGACATTTCCAGCAAGCCGAAACGCGAGATGCGGCTGGTCTGGATGCGGGCGCGGTCGATTTTAAGCGCGTCACGCAGGTGATTTTCAACGGTTTTCTGGTTCTTATTGGACATCATATCGATGAAGTCGATAACAAACAGGCCGCCCAAATCGCGCAGTCTCAGTTGGCGGGCAATTTCATCGGCCGCTTCCAGATTGGTGTTCAGCGCGGTTTCTTCGATGTCGCTGCCTTTGGTGGCGCGTGCCGAGTTGATGTCGATGGAGGTCAGCGCTTCGGTATGATCGATGACCAGCGAGCCGCCCGACGGCAATGAAACTTCACGGCCGTAAGCGACTTCAATCTGGGATTCAATCTGGTAACGGTTAAACAGGGGGACGGCATCCTGATACAGTTTTGCCTTGGGCAAAAAGTGCGGCATGACTTGTTTCAAGAAGTTTTGCACCAGTTTGAAGGCGTCTTCATTGTCGATCAATATCTCGTCGATATTGCCGCGCAAATGGTCGCGCAAGGCCCTGATGATAACGTTACTTTCCTGAAAGACCAGGAATGGCGCGGACTGTTCGCTGGAAGAGCGTTCTATGGCCTCCCAGAGTTGCAGCAAATAATTTAAGTCCCATTGCAGTTCTTCGACATTTTTGCCGCATCCTGCCGTTCTAACAATGAGTCCCATGCTTTCAGGGATCTCAAGCGCCGCCATGACTTCACGCAGGTCGCTACGGGTTTCGCCTTCGATGCGCCGCGAAATGCCGCCGGCTTTAGGATTGTTGGGCATCAACACCAAATAGGTGCCGGCCAGACTGATATAGGTGGTTAAAGCTGCGCCTTTGTTGCCGCGTTCTTCTTTTTCAATTTGAACAACGATTTCCTGACCTTCTTTAATCAGGTCTTTTATGGCTGGACGGCGGCCGTCGTTTTCGACGCCTTCTTGTAGGTGACGGTAGAGCGGAGAGATTTCTTTGAAAGGTAAAAAGCCGTGTTTTTCAGCGCCGTAGTTTACAAAGGCCGCTTCCAAGCTGGGTTCTACGTGGGTTACTATCCCTTTGTAAATGTTTGACTTTTTTTGTTCTTTCGAAGGTACTTCTATGTCAAAATCATACAGTTTTTGACCGTCTACCAAAGCGACTCGCAGTTCTTCCGGTTGCGTAGCGTTGATAAGCATTCTTTTCATTCAATATTCCTTGTTGTTTCCTGCTCCATGGTCAGATTTTACTGAACAGACTGGTTTTGGTCATCGTGTTTGTGTAGAGGGGGCTGCTAAAGCCGCTCCTACATAGCTTAGTTTTTACGGTTTTAATGAGCCGTTTCTGCGTGTTGTAGTGGGCATCCCGCTCTTCACTTAGGTGAAGACCGCGGATAGTTGCACGGACAGAGTCTAAGCAAATAAATATTCTTTCTTCAGTCTTGATTGTAAATTCCGTCTTAGACAGGAGTTATAAATCGTTCGTCTAGGGTCGAACGATGAACCCGAAAATCTTACAATGATGAGTCAGCGTGGTAATTTATCGCTACGTTAATCATCATCGAGTAATGCTCCAGGGCAGTTTTGTTAGCGAAAACCGCAGAGCAAAAGCATGTTTTTTATATTAAAAACTTGCTTAATATAGCAATCTTATTGCTATACATCAATTTAAAGAATCAATCATAAGCAGATGCTGGTATTATTTACACTATGAATAGTGAAGAAAAAAGCGTAACACCCAAAGTTCAACTGGTCGAAATTACCGAAGAGAATTGCGATCAACGATTGGATAATTTTTTAATTGCCCGCCTGAAGGGCGTCCCTAAAAGCCGAATTTACCGGATCGTTCGTAAAGGTGAAGTGCGAGTTAATAAGGGCCGCGTCGATGTTAAATACCGTCTGGCTGCAGGCGATATAGTCAGAATTCCTCCGGTCCGGGTGGCCGAGCGTAGTGAAGAATCGTATGTTCCACAGGGTTTGCAAGCGGCATTGCAACAGGGCATTTTGTTTGAAGATGAGGGTTTCCTGATCGTCAACAAACCGGCAGGTTTCGCTGTGCATGGCGGCAGCGGCGTGAGTTCCGGGATTATCGAAGGACTACGCCTGATAAGACCCGAAGCGCATTTTTTAGAGCTGGTGCATCGACTCGATAAAGATACCTCCGGTTGTCTGATCATCGCCAAAAAACGTAGCGCCCTGAAACTGTTGCATGAGTTGTTTCGTGACAATCACATCCATAAAACCTATCTGGCCTTGCTGGCCGGGCAATGGGCCAGAAAAAAACTGGTGGTCACCGCGCCCTTGCTAAAAAATGTCGCCAAAGGCGGTGAGCGCATGGTTGTGATCAGCCAATCCGGCAAAGAGGCGGAGACGCTGTTTCGGCGCGTGAAGTTATTTAGCGATTCGACGCTGGTTGAGGCCTCGCCAAAAACCGGACGCACCCATCAAATACGCGTTCATGCCGCGAGCCTTGGACATCCGATCGTCGGTGACGAGCGTTATGGACGGGATGATATTAATCGCGGATTTAAAGGCCGAGGCTATAAGCGCATGTTCCTGCATGCGGAAAAGTTAAAATTTCAACACCCTGTTACCGGTGAGCCGCTAACCATTTTGGCGCCTTTGCCGCAGCCATTGGAAGATTTGTTAAAACATGAAGAACAAGTTTGATTTAATTATATTCGACTGGGACGGCACCCTGATCGATTCGATAGACTGGATCGTACATTGCCTGCAAACGGCGGGAAAACACTGCGGCTGCGATATTCCCGAACCCCAGGCGGCAAAAGACGTGATCGGCCTGAGCATAACAAACGCCTGCGCCAAGCTATTTCCCGGCGTCGATCAGGAAACGCTGACGCAATTGACGGACTGCTACCAGCAAACGTATTTGTCCAGACAACTGGATCGGGGCGATTTATTTCCCGGCGTTTACGATATGTTGGTGGAACTGAAACAGGCCGGTTATCAACTGGCCGTTGCTACCGGTAAGACCAGAGCGGGCTTACAGGAAGCATTACATGCGACAGATACGGAAGCGCTGTTTTGCATCACCCGTTGTTCCGATGAGACCGCCTCTAAACCGGATCCGCTGATGCTGCATCAGATTATGCAGCATACCCAGGCAGCGAATGAACGGAGTTTAATGGTGGGCGATTCCACCCATGACTTGCAAATGGCGATGAATGCCCAAATATCGTCCATAGCGGTGTCGTGCGGAGCGCATCCGGAAGACATCTTGCAACGCTACAATCCGTTGATGTGCTTACAGCAGCCTGCGGAATTACTGAATATTATTAGAGGTTAACAAGGCATGGACAATCAGAACAAACCAGAAGTTACACGGGAATCCGGTTGGGAGCGGGAGGTTATTGAAAAACTGGCGCTGGCCGCAATCACCGAGCAAACCCGAGCAAGGCGTTGGGGCGTTTTTTTTAAGAGCTTAATGTTTGTGTATTTGATCGCCGTGTTCGGCGTGGCTATGTATCCAAAGCTTAAGCAGGATATTGGCGTTGACAGTAAAGATCATACCGCCGTTATCGATGTGGTCGGCATGATTGCCGAAGGCAAAGATGCCAATGCAGACAGTATTATCGAAAGCTTGAGAAATGCGGTCAAAGACAAGCACACCAAAGGCATTATCCTGCATGCCAACTCGCCGGGCGGCAGTCCAGTCCAGTCGTCTTATGTGTATGAGGAAATCAGGAAAATTAAAAAAGAACATCCTGAGTTGCCGATTTATGCCGTGGTCAGCGATATTTGCGCATCGGGTTGTTACTTCATTGTATCGGCCAGTGATAAGATTTTTGTGAACCCTTCCAGCTTGGTGGGTTCCATAGGCGTGCTGATGGACGGCTTCGGTTTTGTCGATGGCATGCAAAAACTGGGCGTAGAGCGGCGCTTGTTTACGGCCGGCGCACATAAAGCCATGCTCGATCCTTTTTCGCCATCCAAAGAAGACGAAACGCAGTATATACAAGGTCTGCTAAACCAAGTGCATCAGCAATTTATCGGCGCGGTTAAAGCCGGTCGCGGCGACCGGCTTAAAGAAAATCCCGACATGTTTTCGGGACTGGTCTGGACAGGCGAAGAAGGCGTGAAACTGGGCATAGTTGACGGCGTCGGCAATCAGGATTACGTCGCCAAGGAACTCATCGGTGCTGAAACACAGGTTGATTTCAGTCGGCAGGAGCATTTGCTGGACAAAATCGCAGGCAAATTGGGCGCATCTTTCGGGCAAGCGATCGGCAGCATGGTTCAGGGCGCATCGTTACGCTAAAGGTTCAGCATCGATTCAGGGTGAGGAGTTAAAATGTTTTTCACTCAGTAATAGAACGCGGATGACGCTGATATTTATGATTGAATAAGATTTTTTGAATTATCCTGGAAAAATCAGTTGATCGCCATTTTGAGGTTATCCGCGTTCATCATAATCATCTGCGTCATCCGCGTTCTATTTTTGTCGTTGCGCTGAACAAACATTTTGCGCCCAGATAGCTTGGATTGCCCATGAGAAATTTGCTTAAAGCCGTTATAGTCGCCTTGTTGTTTTCCAATAGCTGCTTTGCAGATAATAACCAGCTGGCAACCATCAGTTTGGACGAGGCGACCAAACAAATAATCGAAGGCACCTACAACAAGGTGCTGGGCGCGCAAACAGAAATAATTGATGGCAAAGCAGTGCATGTCATTAAAGTGCTGACCCCCGATGGACGTATCCGGTATTACAAAATCGATGCCGAAACCGGCCAATTAGTTAACTAAGCTCGACAGACAAAAAACATGCGCATTCTAGTTGTTGAAGATGAAGTAAAACTCTGCGAACAAATTCAGCAGTTCTTTGCCGATAAAGGATTTGCCGTTGATACCGCACACACCGGCCAAGACGGCTATTACATGGGCAAGGAATATCCGATTGATGCGGCCGTGATCGACATCGGCCTGCCCGATTTTTCCGGCATTGAACTGATCAAGCGCTTGCGTAAAGACAAAGTGACAGTCCCCATCCTGATCTTAACCGCCCGTAGCCGCTGGCAGGAAAAAGTAGAAGGACTGGAAGCGGGAGCGGACGATTACCTGGTTAAACCTTTCCATTATGAAGAGTTGCAGGCCAGGATTAACGCCTTGATAAGGCGGTCGGCCGGGGTAGCCCATCCGGTGTTAACCCACGACAATATCGAGCTGGATACCGTGGCTCAGGAAGTTACCGTATCCGGCGTCAAGCAGGAATTAACCGCTTACGAATACAAGGTGCTGGAGTACCTGATGTTCCGCAAGGGCGAAGTGATTTCAAAATCGGTATTGACCGCTCACATTTACGATGAAGACTTTGACCGGGACAGCAATGTTCTTGAGGTTTTTATCGGTCGCTTGAGAAAAAAGCTCGATCCTGATGGCACACGAAAGCCCATTGAAACCCTGCGTGGCCGAGGCTACCTGATTTCCGCCAAATGCGATTGATTGGATTGCCAAGTCATATTTTAAAGGTAAGTCCTTTTGAAGGGGCTTATGACCCCCGATTATCCTTAAAGGCCTTGAATGCAGGTTAAATCACTAAGCTTTCGATTACTGGTTTCCGCCGGATTGGTGCTTGCCGCATTTTTCGCGCTGGCTTCGGTGGTGCTTGAACAAGGCTTTCGGGAGAGCGCCGAACAGGCATTAAAGGAAAAGTTGCAGGTTTATGTGTATTCGCTGTTATCGGCCGCCGAGCTTAAAAACTCCGGTGATTTAAGCATGCCGGCCAACTTGCCGGAACCGCAGTTTGCAACCCCAGGTTCAGGTCTTTACGGTTTTATACACTCGGCAAAAAAAAATCTGGTATGGCGTTCGCCATCGGCTATCGGACTTAATGTAACGCCCCCGCCGGAATTAAGCGCAGGCAATTCTGCTTTTTTGTTGGCTGAGCATGGTCGTTATGCGTTGCATTACGCGGTCATCTGGAAAAATGTAGCCGGTGTAGAACGTGAATATATCTTTACCGTGACTGAAGATGCCCAGTTTGTCGGCAATCAGGTGGAGCGGTTTAGAGAAACCTTAAGAGTCTGGTTATTGGCTCTAGGCCTGGTGCTGATATTTATTCAACTGGCTTTATTGCGCTGGAGCATAAAGCCTTTGCGGATTATCGTAAAAGATCTTGAGGCGATAGAAAAGGGGCGAAAAACCCATTTAGACGGGGACTATGCAACGGAATTGGATGGTCTGGCCGGTAATCTTAACGCCTTCATCAACAGTGAGCGGGCGCATCTGGAACGTTATCGCAATGCCTTGGCGGACTTGGCGCACAGCCTGAAAACGCCGCTGTCGATATTGCGCGGCTGCGCCGAGTCTTTCAGCGTAAACAAGGAGACGGTAAAGGAACAGATTTTCCGTATGGATGAAATCGTCGAGTATCAATTACAACGGGCAGCGGCAAAGGGCGAGCATAAAACCACCGGCACCGTGGATTTGTCGCTGATTATCAAAAAAATAAGAGCATCGCTGGGCAAGGTTTATATCGATAAAAACATCAGTTTCGATATGGCTGTGCCGGAACAAAGCCTGATTTATTATGACGAAGGGGACCTGTACGAAATAGCCGGGAATCTGATGGATAACGCCTGCAAGTGGTGTCGTAGCACGGTCAAAGTCAGCGTTACCCTGAATGCGCGCAAAGGCAGGCGGAATTTTGCGGTGTTGCTGGAGATTGAAGACGACGGGCCGGGAATCCCTGCCGGAAAACTGGCGGAAATTTTAAAAAGAGGCGTCCGCGCCGACGAAAATATTCATGGGCACGGTATCGGCATGGCCGTCGTCTACGAATTAGTCGGATTATTGGGCGGATTGTTGGAAGGCAAAAAGAGCGAAGCGCTGGGCGGCATGAAATGGAGCGTTTATTTTGCGTGATAATTTGGACAGATTAGTTCCAGCCGAGTTCAGGGCATGATAAAGCAGGGGAGTAAATACTCAGTCCTGCTGTGTTGAGCAAGCTTATGACACCTGCTTCAACATCCCCATGCCGTTAGGTTTTTTGACGACTTGCAACTGGGCTTTAAAGCGTTTTTGCACACCTTCAACATGAGAAATAACACCGACGGTTTTGCCGTGGGTTTGTAAGCTTTCCAGGGTACTGATGACCGTGTAAAGCGTTTCCGAGTCCAGGTTACCAAAGCCTTCATCGAGAAATAACGAATCCACGGACTTGCCGTTATTGGCCAATTCCGAAAGTCCCAGCGCCAGCGCCAGGCTCACCACAAAACTCTCGCCGCCGGACAACGTCTTGGGCAGTCGGCGCGCATTGTCTTGATAGGTATCTTCAACTTCCAACGCCAAACCCTGCTCGCTGGGCATTTGCCGCAGATAATAACGGCCGCTGACTTTTTCCAGCACGGCATTGGTTTGGGACAATAGCCGATCGGCTACCCGTTGTTGAACCCGACGACGGAAAGCCATGCCGCTTTCCTCGGCTATTTGAGCGGCTTCGGCGCCGCACAGACGGGCAATTTCCTCTTGATCCTGTAATTGAATCAGGATCGCATCGGCCTTCTGTTTTAGTTGTTTTTGCTCGTTCAGCAACTGTTCCAGACGTTGCGTTTCCAGACCGGCTATTGCCAGTTTCTCGGTCACGCTTTTCAGCTGGGCATCCAGCTGTTCCGGGCTTAATTCCGTTGCAACCAGCGCATTTTCAGCCTCCAGCTCAAGTCGGCTTTTTTCCAGGTCTATGGTTTTGGCGTCAATCTCCTGTTCCAATTCGGCCAGATGCCGCTCCAGTTCCGGCTGATGTTGCAGCAGCTCCAGCACTTCAGTCAGCTCATGCAGATTGGTAAATTGCGTTCCCTGCATTTTGTCTTGCAAGGCCCGTTTCAACAGGTCGAGTTCGGCTTCCTGTTTGGCAATAAGCTGTTCCTTGTCGGCAATCAGTTTTTGCTTTTCAATCAATGCCAAATGCAGACCGACGATTTCTTCGCTTTGCAATTGTTGGTTGTAACGCTCAAGTTTTTCGTTGCATGCCGTTATTTCAACCTGGCAATGCTCCGCTTTTGTCTTCAATACTTCCAGTTCCTCGGCTAAGCTTTTTTGACGGAAAGCATAGCTTTGATAATCCTGGCGACGCGCATTCAGTCGATCAAACAAGGCGTCTTCTTTGCCTTTAGCGGGCATCTTTTCGCCCAGCAAGGCTAGTTGTGCCAGTACCTTGTCGGCCAGTTGCTGCTCTTCCTGCTGGCAGGTCGCCAATGCGGCGTCGTAATCGATCTCTTCCTTGGGGCGTTCCCGCCATTCGGCATCCAGTTGCCGGGAGTTTAGCTGTAAGCGTTCAGCGGTGGCTTCGCCCTTGGCGATCAAGGCTTCCAGTTGTTCGATGCCGGACTGTTTTTTCCGATAATCGGCGACCACGGCGCTAATGGTTTTTAATTCGCTGATTTCGGTCTTTAAGCGGTGTTGCAGCAACCCTAATTTATTGATTTTCAGGTCTTCACTGGCCGTGTTAAGCCGGTTAGACAAGGTTTGCCATTGGGATTTGATCCTGACCTGCTCTGTCTGATTGGCCTGATTTTTTTCCGCCTGTTTTCGAGTTGCTTTAAGCTGTTGTTCCAGCTTGGCGGCCGCTGCCATTAAGGTCTTTATTTTCGCCTTTTGATCCGCTAAGGCCTGCTGGGAATTGGCCTCTTTCGGTGGATGCTGGGCATAGGGATGCTTCAACGCACCGCATAAAAAACAAGGTTCGCCATCGACCAGATGCGGCCGGTCCGCGGCCATTTTTCTAAGCAACGTTTCACGGAACACGGCTGTTTCCAACGTCAGTTTAATATTTTCTTCCCGACTTGTTTCCTGTTTTAACGCCGCAAGTTTGGACTCCAGTTCCTCAATATCATGATTCGGCTGCTCTTTACGACCAAAGATGCCGAAAAAGCTAAAACCGCTTTTGGTCAGTTTTTGGTAAGTTACAGCCAGGGTATAGAGTGCCCGAAAATCCTTAACCCGCTCTTGTTGCTCTTGTTGAAACTCCTCAAGTTCAGTCAGATTTTTGCCCTGCGCCAGTTCTTCCAGCGCCTTTTTTGCCAGCGGTAATTGGTGTTTTAAATCGGCAATTCTTTTATTTTCCTGCGCAATGGCGGAGGTGTTGTTTTTCAGCGACGCGGTCGTATTTTTGGACCATTTGGTGAATGTTTTTTGTTTTTCTTTCAGCTCGACCAGTTCAGCCCGGAGGTTTTTTAACCGGCCTGTTTCAGGAAAGCTTGCCAGCAACGATTCATCCGCGACATGCTCTTCCAGCCATTTCGACACATTGGCAAGATTGGATGTTTTATCATCAATCTGCATGCCTAACGATTGCCATAAGTCTGATTCCGATTGTCGCTGAGCATTAAGCTGACCTATCTGGGCCCTGATTTCGGATAGGATTTGGCCTTGTTCGGTAACCGATTTATGGGGCAATCCATCCGGAGCCGTTTTATCTGCGCCGATATGATCTTGTAGCTGCTTAAGTTCTCCGCGAAAATCCGTGAGAATTGCTTTATCCTGATGAATTTCGTGATTTTTTTCCTTAATCACTTCCAAATCATCTTTAAACAGCAGGGCGTCCTGGGCCGTAGTCAGCTGATCCAGTTTTTGCTGCTCGCTTTCTGATAGCGTTTTGGTTTGCTGTAGGTTTTTTTCCTGGTCGGCAATCCTGCTTTGCAGGGTCAACACATTTTGCAGCGAGGCTTGCTGCTGCTTCAGGTCGCTTTGCTCCTCCAGCAACTCGGCCGTTTGATCGGTAAAATCGATCAAATCATGTTCGCAGGCTTCCAGCTTTCCCGGTTCCATGATCGGTATAACCGATAAGTCCTGTTTTAAATAATCCAGGCGTTGTTGCGCCTCAGCGGCTTTTTCATTGACTTCATTTCTATAGTCTTCATAAATATCGGCGCTGATGATTTTTTCCAGGATGTCCATGCGCTCATTGTCCAGCGCGTTGAGGAATGCGGCAAAATCGCCCTGGGCCAACAGTATCGATCGGGTGAAGTTACGGAAATTCATCCCGGTAATTTCGGTGATTCGCGCGCAGACCTGCTGGGTCGTGGTCGCCAGCACTTCGTCGTCGCTCAAGCGGGTCAGCTTCATTTCGGGCGGCGTTAATTCGCTCTCGGGATTCGCATCACGCCGTTGCGCATGCCAGCTGGACCGGTATTTCACCTTGTTCAGGGTAAATTCAATTTCCGAAAAACACTCGGCCGTATGTTGGGTCATCACATGTCCGGCAGGACGGTCAAAACGAAAAGTCTCGCCGTACAAGCCTAGCGTAATGGCATCTAAAATACTGGATTTTCCCGAGCCGTTAGGACCGGTAATGGCAAAAACACCGGTATCCGAAAAAGGCGGTTGTTCAAAATCGATCCGGCTCTCGCCTTCCAATGAGTTGATATTTTTGAAATGAATATTGAGTATTTTCATTGGCTGACGACTTTAGCTTTGCAACAGCTGGGGATTTTTAAATGAAACATTATAACGCTGTCTGGCGATTTTTTCCCAACCTATGCGACATGCTGTAACAACCGGTAAATATAATGACGGAAACAAAGGGGCATAACCTGGAATTTTTGAAGAAATGGATTTGTTGACAGCCGGGAATTGAACTATGCATTTGCAGCCGAGAGGCAAGCGCATGAGTCAAAAAACATTACTTGGGACTTTAGTGTTCCAAAATTAAATAAAACATCTGCTAAAATGGCGCAAGGAGGAAATTTAATGCTGAAAAAAACTTTACGCTGGCTGCTGACCTTGATTTACAAGGTTGAAATCAAAGGGCTGGACAACTACAAAAAAGCCGGAAAACGTGTCCTGATTATATCCAATCACACGTCCTTTCTGGATCCGTTATTGCTGGGTGTGTTTTTACCCGATGACATCACTTTTGCGATCAATACCCAGATTTCCGAGCGCTGGTGGTTGAAGCCTTTTTTGGTGTTATCCCGCGTATTTCCAATGGATCCGACCCATCCTATATCGTTGAAGGATTTGATTCATCATTTACAGCAAGACACCCGCATCGTTATTTTTCCTGAAGGTCGCATTACCGTAACCGGCTCGTTGATGAAAATTTACGACGGCACCGGCATGGTCGCCGATAAATCCGAAGCGGCCATATTGCCGGTACGGATTGAGGGCGCCGAATACACGCATTTTTCCAGGCTGCGCAATATTGTCCGTTTGCGTTTATTTCCTAAAATCACTATTCAGATTTTGCCCCATACTTTCGTTTCGCCTCCTCCTGAATTAAGAGGTAAAAACCGGCGTAAATACAGCGGACACATTTTGGCGGATATTATGACTGAAATGATGTTTGCCACCAGTCATTACCGGCAAACCATTTTCGCCAGCCTGCTTGAAGCGCGCAAGATACACGGCGGCAAGCATACGGTTGCCAACGATCTGGAGCGCATTCCGTTATCCTATGACAACTTGATTACCCGTACCATTGCCATCGGCAACGCCCTAAAAACGACGACGGTCGAGGGGGAAAATATCGGGGTTTTTTTGCCCAATTCGACCAAAACCCTGTCGGTTATTTTGGGCTTGCAACTTTATGGCCGGGTGCCGGCCATGTTGAATTATTCAACCGGCTCGGCCGGTATGGTTTCCGCGTGTAACACGGCGCAAGTCAAAACCGTGTTAACTTCCCGCCGCTTTATCGAGATGGGCAAGTTAAGCGCGGAAGCCGATCACTTGGGCGAACAGGTCAGGCTGGTTTATCTGGAAGACTTGGCTGCGCGCCTGTCCGGATGGGATAAATTCAAGGCGCTGGTGCAATGCAAAACCGTTAATATCTGGTACAAACACACCCAATACAGCCCTGACAGTCCGGCGGTGGTTTTATTTACCTCCGGTTCCGAAGGCACGCCCAAAGGCGTGGTATTGTCCCACGCCAATATCCTGTCCAATCTTAAGCAACTGGAAGCCCGGATCAATTTTACGGCGCGGGATGTGGTGCTCAACTTTCTGCCGATGTTCCATTCCTTCGGCTTTACCGTCGGCACTATGCTGCCGATATTGCATGGCATGACCACCTTTTTCTATCCGACCCCGCTGCATTTCGCGGTCATTCCCGAAATCGCTTATGAAATCAGCGCCACCATCATGTTCGGCACCAATACTTTTTTAGCCGGTTATGCTAAAAAAGCCCATGCCTATGATTTTTTCAATATGCGTTATGTGGTTGCCGGTGCGGAAAAATTGCAGGAAGCCACCCGCCAGCTTTGGGCGGATAAATTCGGCATACGCATACTGGAAGGTTATGGCGCCACCGAGACGACGCCTATCGCCTCGGTCAATACGCCGATGGATTTTAAAGCAGGCACTGTAGGCCGGTTTATGCCGTCTATGGGCTACAAGCTGGAGCCGGTCGAAGGCATTGAAGAAGCGGGCAGGCTGCACGTCAGCGGGCCCAATATCATGTTGGGTTACCTGCTGGCCGACAATCCGGGCAAGCTGGTGCCGCCCAAATCAATCTATGGCGAAGGCTGGTACGACACCGGCGATATTGTGCATGTCGACAATGAAGGCTTCCTCAGCATACGCGGTCGCAGCAAACGTTTTGCCAAAGTCAGCGGCGAAATGGTCTCATTAACCGCCGTAGAGCAGATGGCGACCAATGCCTGGCCGGATGCGCATCACGCTGCAATCAGCCTGCCGGATGCAAAAAAAGGCGAACAGGTTATTTTGCTCACCACCTATAAACAGGCGACCGTTAATGATTTGGCGGCGGCGTCTAAAGGCGTGGCTCCTATCCTCCTGCCCAAGAAGATTTTGATCGTTGATGCGATTCCGGTGATGGCGACCGGTAAAACCAATTATATTGCAGTGACAGAGCTGGCGGCCGGCAAGGCATAAAAGAGGCTAAAGGCTAAAAATTGAAAAAGTTCTTTAACCGCAATGCAAGTTTTTTGTCCTTCGTCCTTCGCCTTTTGCCTTAAATAATTATGAACAAACAAATCTATCCGTTACTGATCGCCCAGTTCTTATCCGCATTTGCCGATAACGCTATTTTGTTCACAGTGATTGCCATGGTGATGCAATCTGCACAGCTGGCAAGTTGGTACGTTCCGGCTTTGCAAAGTGCGTTTCTGGTTGCCTTTGTATTACTTGCGCCGTGGGTGGGCGGATTTGCCGATAATCATCCCAAATCCCGGGTGTTGATTATCGGCAATCTGATTAAAGCGGTGGGGGCAGGATTATTGCTGTGCAACGTGGAACCGTTGATTGCTTATTGCGTGGTCGGCGTCGGCGCGGCCATTTACAGTCCGGCTAAATACGGCATCCTGCCTGAGCTTGCAGGGCATGAATTTCTGGTGAAAGCGAACAGCTGGATTGAAGGTTCCACCATCCTGGCTATTTTACTGGGTATGATGATAGGCGCCAAGGTCGCGGATTATTCGATAACGTGGGCGTTAATCGGCACCATCGTCATTTTTATAATCTCCGCATTGACTACGCTGTTTTTACCGGCGAGCATTGCCAAAAAAACCGCTCCCGGTTCGGCATTGCCGATGTTTTGGCGGGAAATAGGCCTGTTTTTTTCTACGCCGCGATCACGCTTCGCCATTCTTGGCGGCTCTTTATTCTGGGCCGCTGCGGCAACGTTAAGAGTGATTATTGTGGCCTGGGCGCCGCTGATTTTATTATCAAAAAATGCGTCCGAAATTGCCGAACTTACCTTATTTATCGCTATCGGCATCATCGCCGGATCAGCTCTGGTACCGGGACTCATTCCGCTTGAACATTTACGCCGCGCCAGATTGCCCGCTTATTTAATGGCGTTGTTTATTTTTGGGCTGAGTCTGACCGACAGCATCTGGCCGGCCCGGTTTATGCTGTTTTTCATCGGCGTCATGGGCGGGATGTTTATTGTCCCCGTCAACGCCGCCTTGCAGGAGCTGGGGCAGCAGAGCATCGGCAGCGGCAGTGCTGTCGCTTTGCAGGGTTTTTTCCAGAATCTCACCATGTTGGCCGCGGTGGGCAGCTATACCTATGCCGTTTCGCAGCATGCCGATCCCGTTCTGTCCATGCTGAGTCTGGGGATGCTGGTTTTTATGGCGACTTTTCTGGTATCGCTGCACCTGCCGGACAATCAAGCTAAAAACGGCGATTAGTCCACGAAAAGCACGAAAGACACGAAATAAACCAATATACTTTTACGCTGATCCTCAACGCTGGGGCTTGGGGACCCGCACAAATATTTTCGTGCTTTTCGTGGATGAAATGGTTTTTCTATAACTAACCCGCATCACCCATTAGTGCAGCGGCTTTACCCCGACTTTCATTGACTTTGCACAGCAAAGCCAGGCCGACGATAAAAAATGCTAACGTCGACAGCAATGATATCCGGTGGTCGCCATTGCTCCAGTAATTGATCAGTCCGTAGCTCAATGGACCGACTATGGCCGATAAGCGATTGACCAATCCCCATAAGCCTAGAAATTCGCCCGCCCGCTCGGTCGGCGAAAATTTACTGACTAAAGCGCGTCCGACAGCCTGGCTTGCGCCCATCGCCAAACCAATAATATTTCCGGCTATCCACATATGCGCCGTCTTGCTGGCAAATAACGCCACTATCACCGCAACAATCCAGATAAGCAGGGTAATGGCCAGCGTCGGGACCGATCCCATCCGGTCTTGTAAATGTCCGCAAATAAAAGCGCCAATAGCGGCGGTCACATTAACGACCATAATCAGCACAATCAATGACTGGGTGTCGAAGCCCATGACTTCCTGCGCATAAATGGCGGCCAGAACCACCACGGTGCTAACGCCTGACTGGTACACGCCCAGCGTTACCAAAAACCAGAGCAGGTCGCGAAAGTGGGCCGCTTCTTTAAACGTGTGCGCCAATCGAGCGTAACCTATCTGTAGGTTTGACAGGCTTCGGTTTAGCGCAACAGGTATTGCCCGTTCATGCAGCCAAAGAAAGGTAGGGGTGGCCGCCAAGGCAAAGATTGCGGCGGTGATTAGTAAGGTAACAGGGACAAAATGGGTTTCCGGCAACCCGCGCTGTTTGGCCCAGGTAATGTAGGCCAGACAAATTCCCAGTGTCAGAAGTCCGCCAAAATATCCCAAACTCCAGCCATAGCCGGACATTCTGCCCATATTCTCTTCAGGCACAATCTCCGGCAGAAATGCGGCAATCAGGTTTTCGCCGTAAGCAAACATGATGGCTGAAAGGGTAA